>X363_Desmarests_Spiny_Pocket_Mouse__coassemble_61_pt1 | contig 94440 bp, 81 predicted proteins | sample X363_Desmarests_Spiny_Pocket_Mouse__metabat2_high_PE_013 | metagenome-assembled genome bin X363_Desmarests_Spiny_Pocket_Mouse
CGTCATGCGTTCTCCGAAGTCTCGTTTTTGGAGCAGGCTTATCCCGAACTCGCGTGTTTAGCGATGTTTTTGTGCGTTAGTGAAGAAGCGGTCCACGATCTGGGCAATGGCGCCGTCGCCGGTGACATTACAGGCTGTGCCGAAGCTGTCCATGGCGATATACAAGGCGATCATCAGGGCGCAGTCGGCCTCGGAGAAGCCGAGCATGCCGCTCAATAGACCAAGCGAGGCCATGATTGCGCCTCCCGGTACTCCGGGGGCGGCTATGATGGTGATTCCGAGCATGCATATGAATCCTGCGAACATGCCGAAATCGTATGCGTGACCTTGCGCTATCATCAGCGCCAGGGCGCATGCCACAATCTTCAACGTAGACCCTGACATGTGAATGGTGGCGCACAACGGTACGGTGAATCCGGCCACATCCTTGTCCACACCCATGGCTATGGTGCGTTTCAGTGTCACGGGGATAGTGGCTGCTGATGATTGGGTGCCTAAGGCTGTGAAGTAAGCCGGCATCATCGACCACAGGCTCTGCAGCGGATTCCTGTGCGAGAAGAGTGCGGCTATGCAGTATTGCAATACCAGTATGCCTACGTGCAGGATGAATATCACCACGATGATCTTTACAAAGGTGAGAAGGATGCCCGACACCTGTCCGGAGACAGTCATGCTCAGGAATATACCGAAGATATACAGGGGCAGGAGCGGTATGATGGCCTTGTTGATCACCCATGATATGATGTCGCGGAAATCGTCCAGACCGTTACGCAACGATACCGAGCCGGTCTGTGCGCATCCAAGGCCGAGCACGAATGCAAGCACCAGAGCCGTCATGACGCCCATGAGCGGTGTGATGTCCATGGTGAAATATGGATTGACCTGTGCGGCGGACTCCACCTGCTCCAGATATTGTCCGGGTTGTATCAGCGATGGGAACACGGCGGCTCCGGTAGCGTAGCTTATAATGCCGGCCATCAGGGTGAAACCATATGCCAACAGTGCGGTGAACAGAAGCATCTTGCCTGCCCGTCGGCCAATGTCTGCTATGGCCGGAGCCACAAAGCCCACTATCAGCAGGGGGATTATAAAACTTAGAAAAGCAGAGAAGATCGCGTTGAATGTAGCGAAGATGCGCGCCATCCCCATCGGCAGCACATATCCGGCACCGATGCCCAGTGCCATTGCAATCAATATTTTAGGTAGCAGACCCAGTCTTGTTTTTTTCATCGTTTTCAGGGATAGATTTAGCAGATTGATTATAGGCGGGGACAAGCCATGCGCTTGCCTCCCACAGCATGTACACAGGCACAAATACCATGACCAGTGTGAAGATATCGCTTGTGGGGGTGATCATGCCTGACAATATCACTATCGCCGCGATGGCGTGTTTGCGGTAACGCTTGAAGAAACTGCGCTTGAGCAGTCCCATTTTTCCAAGCACCCATGCCAGGAGCGGAAGCTCGAACACCAGCCCCAGCATGAGCACAAGCATGAAGAATGTGTCGATGTATGATGTGAGCGATACCGTGTTGGCTATGTTCTCGCTCAGCTGATAGTCTGCAAGGAATCTCAGTGCCAGCGGGAATACAATGAAATACCCCACCGCCATGCCGAGGTAAAACATCAGGTTGCCCATCAGGAATGCAACTCGGGCATTGCGCTTCTCATGCTCATACAGCCCGGGGGATATGAATGTCCATAATTGGTATATCACAAAAGGAAAGGCTACAATGAAAGCCAGCCAGCACGAGGCCGAGATATGCACGAACAGCTGTGAGGCAAGCTCAATATTTATCAGGTCGACATGGAAATCCTCGCCTGATGCCATATCCGGGATCCATGTGCCGTCGCCGTGGATGAATCCCAGCATACGGTACATGATGAAGTCGCCTGAGCAGGGAGCAGTGATCACATGGTCGAATATCCAGGGCATGTATATGAAAAACACTACCGCGAAAACCACGATTATAAGCGCGATTCTCACGAGCACACGCCGCAGGGCATCAAGGTGCCCCCAGAAGCTCATCTCACCCTGGGACATCGCCTCAAGACTGTTCCGTCTTATCGGAGTCTGATTTCTTCACTTCCTTGTTCATTTCCTCCTTGGCGTCCTCTATCCCTTGCTTGAAGCTGTGCACCCCTTTGCCGAGATTGCGCATCAGGGCAGGAATCTTATTGGCTCCAAAAAGAAGCAATATCACCAAAGCCGCGATTATTAATTGCGGGCCTCTGAGACCCAAAAACAGAGGTATAAGCAGTAGTGTCATGATGCAATGTGAATTTTAGATTGTAAAGTTAAGGATAATTTCGCGGAATTTCGTAACTTTGCAGCCAATATTAGGAAAAATTCTTAACTTTTAATCATGCTCCTGTAATGAAAGCATATGTATTCCCCGGACAGGGTGCCCAGTTTGTGGGCATGGGCAAAGACCTGTACGATAATAATGAAGAGGCACGCGCACTGTTTGAGCGCGCCAATGAAATCCTCGGTTTCCGCATCACTGACCTGATGTTTGCCGGCACTGACGAAGATCTTCGTCAGACACGTGTGACACAGCCCGCCATATTCCTCCATTCCGTAATCCTGGCCAAGAGCCTCGCTGATGAGTTCAAGCCCGACATGACCGCCGGCCACTCGCTGGGCGAATTCTCCGCTCTGGTCACAGCCGGTGCGCTGAGCTTCGACGACGGTCTGCGCCTTGTGGCCGCCCGCGCCATGGCCATGCAGAAGGCATGCGAGCTCAAACCCTCGACCATGGCGGCAGTCCTGGCTCTCCCCGACGAGAAGGTTGAGGAAATCTGCGCGAGCGTTGACGGCGTGGTGGTATGTGCCAACTACAACTGCCCCGGTCAGCTTGTGATCTCAGGCGAAGAGGCTGCAATTGACGCGGCTTGCGAGCTTGCCAAGGCCGCCGGTGCGAAACGTGCCCTCAAGCTCAAGGTAGGCGGTGGCTTCCACTCGCCCTGCATGGAGCCCGCGCGCGCCGAACTTGCACAGGCTATTGAGAATACAGAGTTCCACGCTCCCATCTGTCCTGTATATCAGAATGTGGATGCCAAACCTCACACCGATCCTGCTGAAATCAAGGCTAACCTGGTGGCTCAGCTCACTGCTCCCGTGCGCTGGACACAGACCGTACAGAATATGATTGCCGACGGTGCCACTGAATTCATTGAGATCGGCCCGGGCAAAGTACTCCAGGGTCTGGTGGGCAAAATATCCAAAGACGTTGCTACCTCAGGCATGCAGTAATCCGCATACCCACATACCTTAAAAAAAGGACTGCTCCGGCTGTCCTTTTTTTTCATCGGTCTGGGGTTATTTGAAGAGCTGGTCGGCTTCGTCGAGATGGAAGTCGCGGGAGAGCAGGGCGATGAAGCGGGCTATCTGGGTCATGGCCGCCTGGGTCTCGGGAGTGATTTCCTTGCCTGATAGGCGCATCATCAGCATGCCGTAGAGAGCGTTGAAGCATGTCTCGATTTCATTGGACTTGTTTTCGCCGGCTTTGGCTCGCAATTCCACGATGTAGGGGAGAGTGCGGTAGAATTCGGCAGTGTATTCGGGGAACTTCGGATCCTTTAGAAGGGCGTTGTGAAGATCCACGAGCTGGATTATCACGTTTTTGTTGAGCTGCAGGTGTCCGCTTTTCTCCACACCTTCGCGGCGCATCATGTCGATGAGCGATTCGTACCATTCCACCATCTGGCGGTGTTGGTCATCGGGCAATTGCAGCGGGTCGATCACGGTTTTTTCAATCCGGGCTATATCGAGGCCATTGGCGCGTATGATGTCTTCAATCTGCCACATGTAGAGCAGGTATTCGGCGATGTTTTCCTTTCGTTTGGCTGAGGCTATGAGCATTATATGAGGCTTTTATGTGGGATAGTGATGCCAAGGACAAGTGCGGACGCGATTTATCGCGTCCCTACATATGGCATCTACCGTATGTTAAAATAAAGGACGGATAATCAAGGTGGAAAAATCCGCTGATTATCCGTCCGTGTTATGTCAGTATCCGTATTGTGCGGTGGATTACATCATGCCGCCCATACCACCCATGCCGCCTGCGGGCATTGCAGGAGCGGGGTTGTCTTCTTTCTTGTCGGCAATGACGCATTCGGTGGTGAGGAACATACCTGCGATGGATGCAGCGTTTTCCAGAGCCACACGTGTCACTTTGGCTGGATCAATCACACCGGCAGAGAGCAGATTCTCGTATTTGTCAGTGCGGGCATTGTAACCGAAGTCGGCTGTGCCTTCGCTCACTTTCTGCACTACCACTGCGCCTTCCACACCTGCGTTGGCGGCAATCTGGCGCAGAGGCTCCTCTATGGCGCGCTTGACGATGGCGATACCTGTGGTCTCGTCGTCGTTGTCGCCTTTGAGGCCTTCGAGCTTGGAGACGCAGCGGATGTATGCCACACCACCGCCGGGCACGATACCTTCGGCTATGGCTGCGCGGGTGGCTGAGAGTGCGTCGTCCACACGGTCCTTCTTTTCTTTCATCTCAACCTCGGAGGGAGCACCGATGTGAAGCACTGCCACACCGCCGGCGAGTTTGGCCAGACGTTCCTGGAGTTTCTCGCGGTCGTAGTCGCTCTTTGTGTTCTCGATCTGTGCTTTGATCTGAGCCACACGGGCAGCGATGGCGTCCTTGTTGCCGGAGCCGTTGACGATGGTGGTGTTCTCTTTGTTCACGGACACTTTCTCGGCACGGCCCAGGTCGTTGAGGGTGGCGTTGGAAAGCTGCATGCCTTTTTCCTCGGAGATCACGGTGCCACCGGTGAGGATGGCGATGTCCTCGAGCATTTCCTTGCGACGGTCGCCGAATCCGGGAGCTTTCACGGCGCAGATCTTAAGTGAGCCGCGCAGACGGTTTACCACCAAAGTGGCGAGAGCTTCCTGATCCACGTCCTCGGCAATTATGAGGAGGGGATATCCGCTCTGAGCCGAAGCCTCGAGCACTGGAAGCATATCTTTTAGGTTGGAGATTTTCTTGTCGTATAGCAGGATGTAGGGCGAATCCATGGCGCATTCCATCTTTTCAGTGTCGGTGACAAAGTAGGGCGAGATGTAGCCGCGGTCGAACTGCATGCCTTCAACGATATCAATAGTAGTCTCGGTGCCTTTGGCTTCGTCGACGGTGATCACGCCTTCCTTCTTCACTTTCTTCATTGCCTCGGCAATGAGGGCGCCGATCTTCTCGTCGTTGTTGGCTGATACGCGGGCCACGTCCTCAATTTTCTTGAAGTCGTCGCCTACTTCCTCGGCCATGTCCTTTATTGTGGCTACAACGGTGGCCACGGCCTTGTCGATGCCGCGTTTGATGTCCATGGGATTTGCTCCGGCGGCCACATTCTTCAGGCCAACGTTGATGATGGACTGCGCGAGCACCGTGGCGGTGGTTGTGCCGTCGCCTGCATCATCGCCGGTCTTGGAGGCCACTTCCTTGACGAGCTGGGCGCCCATGTTCTGGAATGCGTCCTCAAGCTCAATTTCGCGGGCTACAGAAACACCGTCCTTGGTGATATGGGGAGCGCCGAATTTTTTGTCGATGATCACGTTGCGGCCTTTAGGACCAAGAGTTACCTTTACGGCGTCGGCCAGGGCGTCGACACCTTTCTTGAGCTCTTCGCGAGCTTTGATATTGAATTTGATTTCTTTTGCCATGATAATAAGTCTTTATATTATTCAACAACTGCGAGTACTTCGTTCTGGCGCATGATCAGCACTTTCTCTCCGTCAAGATTGATCTCGGTACCTGCATATTTGCCATAAAGTACTGTGTCACCAGCCTTGAGCACCATTTCTTCGTCCTTGGTGCCTTTGCCTACGGCAAGGACTTTGCCTTTTGATGGTTTTTCTTTAGCGGAATCGGGGATGATAATGCCCGACGCTGTGACTTCTTCTGCGGCGGTGGGCTGGATGAGCACGCGGTCGGCCAGTGGTTTAACGTTCATGATAGTATGTTTTTAGTTCGTTTGATGTATTTGTATTCTCTATCCTTATATATGCGAATATCGTGCCAAACTCGTATGCGTCATGCGCAGGTGACAATTTGGCAGTTTTTCCGATTCATACATATAACATATTTCTATATAAAAAGTTCTGATTCAGAGAGTCCTCTGTCTGAATCAGAACTTTAGAGTGTGTCTAATAATAAAAGTTAACGCATGGACGGTTTCTCTCCGAGGGATTTTCGCATGATGATGAGGGAGTGTGGCTGTTGTCACATGACCGAAGATGCATGCGGAAAGCGCCGGAGAGAAACCGTGGCAGGGTAAATATATGTTAATTCACACATTTTGATTCAAATTATGATGTTAAGTGAGTCAAAAGAAAACAAATCAGCGGCTGCAACCTATTTCATCTTATGGGTGTATTTCACGCTTTGTATCAGTCGTGTACGTCAAGTACACTCCTTCACTGCAGCGCAAAATCCTCTCCATAAGATGAAATCCATGCTTTAACTTTTGTTTTTAGACACACTCTTAATCGGGTGATGGTGGACTTTATTTTTGTTTGTAGTCTGTAATGTTTCTCACTCCCTGTATGTCTCGTTCTTTGGTATGGCTGTACAAGAGTGCGTGCAATTCATCATCTGTCAAAGAGTGGTCGGGAGTGAAGTCGCTTGCCGCATACCGGCGCACAGCATCGGCATACGCCCGCCCCTCGGGCCATTCGGAGATTGCATCAAGATTGGTGGTGCAGATTAGGATACGTCCGCTGCCTACCTTGAATTCGGAAAGGATGCCGAGTTTGTGGTTGCGCTCGATATTGTCCACAACCTGCAATATCGGACTGTAATTCTTGTGGGCATCAAGGATCAATGGCCGTGAATTCAGAGCGATCGACCACCACTGCCAGTCGGAATGCCCGTCGGTGGGAAATGTATTGAACAGCGGATGGGCGGGATTCATCAACAGTCCTAACGAGCCCGGGGATACAGGGCAGCCGTTGTTCTCACTGATGGTCTTGAACATTGAGTAGTTCCAGTAGTCGGGTGTGAACAGTCCGCCGATTGATTGTCCCTCTATGTCTGCATGATTGGGTATCAGCAGCACTGTGCCTCCATTATGAAGTGTTTTAAATACGTCGGCAGAAAGGGTGTCTGTCTCCATGACTGTGTAATTGTCAATGTATGGCAGGGGTGTGTATACCCACACATTGTAACGGTTGTGGAAGTCACCCGTGGTCAGTCGCAGCTTAATTTTGCGTGATTCATCAATGTCGTTGAGTGGAACAGAAATATTCGCTACCGTAGTGACCGTTCCCTGGGGTACATCGGCCTGTACCTCGCCGTGCTTATTCCCTAATGTCCATGTGAGCGGCGCATTATAATCCTCCTCGCTATAGTTGGATACCGCTATCCCGAAGCTGAGGGTGTCGGTGTACTCAAAGCAATGAGCCGGCAGGAGCGCGAGAGGTACCACCGGACTGTTCCAGCTCTTGAAATCATCCGGACTTACCAGTCCTTTGGTGTCCATGAATGCATCCAGAATGCCTACAAGTGCCGAGCCTTGACCAGGGTAATCCTTGATGTCAAGCAATTGATATCCGCCAAACCCGGGGGTGCGCAGGCATTGTTCCATGTCGGCTTTGTAACATTCCACCGCCCACTTGCCGGTGGCATTGTGGAAGGCATCGATCTGGTGGGTGAGATTGTTTTCTTTCAGCCGGTCGCGGAATGTTTCGAGATTGTAGGGATACAGCACTCCTGTATATTTGGGGATCTCGCTATAATCAGGATAAATCTGATACTGGCATGATTCGTGGCTGACGATTGGCTTGCGGCACAGAGCCACAACGTTGCTGAAGTCGCGTTTTGTTTCAGGTCGCAGCCAATTCAGGATACCACCGTGGTCGGCATCGGCAAAGGAGAACGAACATCTGGCATGGGTGGTGAATCCTTCGCCGGAGCCTACGCGGCATGTCACATAAAGATCCTCGCCCTGCTTTGGCCCCCAGAATCCAAGGTCGTTGTTGGCGCCATTATAATATAGGTGACGGCTGTCGAGCGCGCGAAAATCGTCAAGCCATTTGCGCATAATGGCAGTGTCGCCCCATAGTTCATTTCCCAGACCGAGTCCTACAAACGAAGGGTGATTGCCGAGGTATTTAATAGCTGTGACCGCTTCGTTGTACAGAAATTTGTTCTGCTCAACGGTCGTGCTGTCGATGGTGCCCCACATGGGTAGTTCGGTCATAAGGTAGAGGCCAAGTTCGTCGGCGGCATCGAAGGCTGCTTCCGGAGGAGTATAGCTGTGAAAACGGAAGTGGTTGATGCCATATTCCTTGGCAATGGAGAATATGCGGTGCCACTCTTGCTTGTCGGTAGGCGCGTATGCTGTGAGCGGGAACACGCAGGCGTCGTGTGTGCCACGCAGGAAGGTTTTCTTGCCGTTGATTGTGAACTGGGTGCCGTCGGTGGAGAAACGTCGCATGCCGAAGCGGACGGTCTCCGCATCATACGAACGTGATGTCTTCACACCGGCAGTGACTGAATATAGGTGCGGATGGAATTCGCTCCACAGTCTCAGATCACTGCCCATGTCTATATTAAATCTCAGGTCATTTATGCCGGGATTCAGTCTGACCTTTTTCGATAAGGCATCGTTATCATCCAGGGTAATCTTTATGGTGGCGGACGTGTTTTTCTCTGATTCCACAGAAAGTCTCACTTCTGCAAGTTTATTGTCCGGGTCGGGATACACCTGCATGTCGGCGATATATGCCGGGGGTAGGGATTCGATGGCTATGCGTCCGAGCATGCCGTTCCAATTTGTCTGGGTGGCGTCGGACCAGGCGTGCGAGCCATGCACGCCCGATGGCACCGCTTCGTCGCTGTTGTCAATGCGCAGCTGTATGTGGTGTGTGCCTTCTTTGAGCCTCGGCAGCCGGTATACGTGCGGGGCATACAATTGGCTGATGCTACCCACGCTGTCGCCGTCGATCCATAAGGTGCTCGGTTTGGTGCGCTCGATGAGAAGCTGCATTGGCATTCCGGCCATGCTTCCGGGTACGTAGATGTCACGCTCGTAGATGACGGATCCGCGATATGGATAAAGACGTGTGAGCTGGGACGTCGGACCGGAGGCGACGCGCTCGCCTCCGAGCTTGTTTTCGTCGGTAGTGCCGGGCAACGTGCAATTTCCTAAAGACGATCGCCACTGGCCGGCGAGATTGATCTCCTGGCGTTGGGCGTGGGCGGCGACGGCCAGGGCTAATGCGCAAATGGTAATGTACAGAGACTTCATGATAATGTGATTTTTTACAGTGTAAATTTCGGAAAAATATCTGATATGCGCAAGCCCTGTGCGGGGTTTACCAATGATTGTGGTGCATACGTTCAAGTGGATTGATTTCTTTCTGTTTGGGCAGGAATGCATCTGGTTTTGGATATCCGATGGTGAGAAGACATGCAAGCTCATGACCATCAGGAGCACCGACAATTTCCTTGATTTTATCGGCTTCGTCGGCCACAGGAATATGGAATACGGTGCCGAGCCCCTCGTCGGTTGCAGTAAGCAGCATGTTTTCAATGGCGCACCAGGCGGAGGCAAAATAGTTGAGTGAACTGAGTTCCACCGGATTAAGGAGCGGATGTGTCTTTTGCATGAAGAACGGCAGGATGAGCAGACCGCTCTCCATCAGCATTCTCTGCTGTTTCGGCAGAGCATCGGCGAACATAGCCATTTTGTCTTTATCGCCCGATTCGTCAACCTCGAACACAAGGTCTTTGAATGCTGCCATATTTTTTGCGAGCGGAGCTATGACACGCGCTATGTTGTCGCGTCCGCGTACAATCACAAATTCAAGCTGGCGCAGATGGTCATTTGTGGGGGCTTTGAATGCAGATGCGATTACGCGATTGACTGTCTCGTCGCTTACTTTCCGATTAGTGTAGTCGCGGTAGGTGCGACGTTTCTCTAAAACTTGTTTTAATTCCATATGATAATTATTTTTATTGTCAATGCAAAGTTACGGCGATATTTTGCACGATGTTTGTGTGATAGTATGAGAGATTTGTCTTATATTTGCAAATGTGTAAATTTTGGATGCAGGATGGACGATACTGTGATACGATACGAATTGCCCGAAGCTGACAATCATTCATTTTTTTTTCATAGACCAGTGTATTGATGTGGCTCTTGAGGCAAAGCTGCATAGGCATGATGCATGGGAACTCTATTGTGTGACCAAAGGATGTGGAAGCAGGATTGCCGGAGATACCCTTATGCCTTTTTCAGAGGGGGAGGTGGTGCTCATACCTCCGGGAATGCTTCACCGCTGGGAGTATTTGCCTGAGTCGGCTGATAAAAATGGCTGTGTGAGCTATCTTATGGTCGCGTTCGATCAGAGTCTTATAGAAAGATGCATTTGTGTGTTCCCCGAGATACGCAACGCCTTGTCCGGGATGATGTTCCCTTCGGAAGTGCTGAAATTTGGCCGCAGGAGTTCTGCTGAGATTCGCAGGATTCTCATGTTGATGAGTGAAATGGATGAATTGGGACGATTGCGGGAGATGCTGGGGCTTTTGCCATATGTATTTAAATCCACAGATTATGTATTGGCGGGAAAGCCTTTGAGGATAGAGAGGGATGTACGCAGGATGCAGCATATAAGCGAATATGTGATGGCTCATTATGTGCATCCGATTTCCCTTGCTGATATTGCGGCGGAAGTGGGTATGAACAGATCAGCGTTCTGTTCTTATTTCAAGAAGCATAAAGGAATGACGTTCTCGCAGTTTGTAACCCGGTATCGCCTGAACACCGCATGCGATCTGTTGCTCAACTCTAAGAAGCAGGTTTCGGAGATCTGTTATCTTGTGGGATTCTGTGACTTGCCGTATTTTGTAAGAGTCTTTACCAAAGCATTCGGTATGTCCCCGACGGCATACCGCAGAAATAAAACAATAAGAAAGCCTATCGGATGAATAGTTGCCTGGTACACTCTTGTGCGGTTTCTGTGATATGCGAAAAAAAACTGTAATTAAGGTTTTATGTAAATTTTTTTTGCTATATTTACGCCGAGGATATCATCTTAGATGAAAAGAAGGTCCCGGAATGTAAAAATCACTTGTATAGAACTGCCTATGAAAACTAATCTATATTACAAACTTGGAATGATAGCAATGTATTTAATGTTGTTTTATTCTATAGTTGAATTTGCTGTTATATTCTCCCTTGACGCAAAATGGTGGGATTTGATGTTTGCTGCGTTAGGATTTGTGGCTGCACCTGTCACAGGACTTGTTCTCTATGTCAGGAAAAAAACGTCGGGATTGGTCATATGTGGCGGATTTTCTGTCTTTCTGTTTGTAGGGAATGTCATAAGCTATTTCATTTTTCATCATATTGCAACGGAATTGGGTGAAAGTACGACAGATATACTGGTGCCGGGTATTATAGGTGGGGTATTGCTTGCGTCGATGTCATGGCTATTTCTGAGCCGGAGGGTACGGTCGGTATTCCCGGATTTTGAGCAGAAAGAATTGATTGATTTGGTTATTTCGGTATTTTTTGCGGCCATTATCATTGGGATCATTACATATCTCCCAAGGTTAGCGGATTATATGATGCGTCACCGTCCGGTACTGGGTGCCGCAATGGTGTTCGCCGTTTTTGTATGGGCTAAAAAGTATATAAAGAATGGATAAAATAGTAAACCTGCTGATGAAAATCGACAGAGATATGTTGGTATCGGTTGGCGTGGGAAAAATGCCTGACACGATAAAATTCAAGAGGGAGAATATCTTTCTGATCATACTCGGGTATGTTTTCGCTGTAATCGCAGGAGTGACCGGGGTGAGTGGCATCCACGACATTGTGTATAGTCTTATGGGCTACCTCTATATGGGGTGGGTGTTCTGTCTTGTCTCCGTCATAGAGGTTATGATGATTTATGGAGCGCTCCACTGGTGCTTTGCATATATTTCCGGGAAAGAACTTACTCCTGATGGAGAAGGGCCGTTATATTTTGAGCATTATAAATATGACAGGTTCACCCGGGTAAACGGGGCGTGTATGTTGGTCGTATTCATAATCACAGTCCTGTGGTATGCCAATGAGTTGAACTGGTGAGTGACCCTGATATGAGGATTCTGAAAATACTTAAGGCCATATTTGTGGTTCTGTCACCGGTGTTGTTGTTTGCGCTCCCATTGGCAGGAATGGTGATTGGAGGAGCGTTGTTGACGCTACCGGGTATATTCATTGGCAGTTTTATATTTGATGATATTCCCGGATGGTATGGTGTGATATTTGTTGCTATGCCTGCCGGCATTGGAATGTATGCCGGGGTAAGTCTGGTAATCAAGGGGTTTGGCTCACTTGATTCTTTCGGAAAGGCTGACAGGAATATTGACAAGTGCGCTTGGGATAATTATATGAATAGATAGAGTAATCGTAAAAACAGTTTGAATATGAGAACATTGTTATCAATTGCGGTGATGTCGCTGCTTTTCTGTGTCGGCACATCCGCACAAAATCAGTCAAGAAAGGTGCTTTACACCCTTGCTCCGAACGAAATAATCGAGACAGGTGAATATGAAATCCAGTGTCGGCTCGATGGATACCGCTTCGCACTCCTCACGTTGGATACCATCACGGAAAAAAACACGTTGGTATTCAATGGTAGACGTATTGAATTGACCGAAAGTGCCTATGAATTACGAGACTTTGGTATAGATGTGAATAAGTCTGATGGATATAGCTTCATATACAAAAAAGACAACGAATATTTTGTCAATAAGGGCGGTAAAATTGAGGGACCTTACGAATATGCGGGTTGGAAAGATTGGTTTTCTCGTGACAATGGTTATATGTATGTGCTTGCCGACAGGGCATATGACAATGTGAACGGGAAGATAAGCACATCGAAAGGCATTTACAGGTTATACGGTTTTAAAAGAAATGGCATGTATTATGTTGCGAAAAATGGTATATTGGAGCCATATGATTGTGATGGAAGTGTCGTTAAGAACGGGAACAATTATGCTTACGTAGGACAGATTGATAAACGATATTATCTTTGGCTTAATCGCAGACAGATTGACAGTCGCGCTCGTATTGGCTATGTCTGTGTAAATGCCAGAGGCGATTATGCCTATGATTATGTAGAACGATATCACCACAATAGCCATGGCTATGCCGACAGCTGTCATGTGGTGAAGAACGGTGTGCGTATCAATCCGAAAGGGTATGGTGGCATCAGCGATCTTAATCTGTCAGAAAACGGCGATGTGGCATATATTGGCGATGGCAGAAAGTTGCATCTGCCGGGAATGGCGGAGGATGCCGAGTTTGAATCTGTACACCACCTCACTTATTTCGACAGCGAATGGTATGGTTTTGTTTATAAAAAAGACGGTAAATCTTATGTCAGGCTAAAAGGTCAGGAGGACAAAGGCCCGTATGATGGGTACATCAGTCTGATTGTCAAATCAAACGGGGCATTCATGTATCATTATCGTAACAACGATTATAGTTATGTCAAAACCGACAAATCAGAATATGGGCCGTTTGATTCTGTTTGGCTGCGTGACATTGAGAATGGAGACTATCACTTTACGTGTCATAAGGACAATAAAGAGTATGTTTACCGAAATGGTATAATGACAACAATAAATGATTATAGAGATGGTATAGGCATAGATACGGATAGTCATTCTTTTTACTCGCATTATGATTATGACTATGTGGTGATTGACGGTCAACGGGTGGGAAACTCCGCGGCCATAGGTTGCCGTTACGATGAAAGCAAAAATGCGTTCGTCTGGTACAGCATCGAGGGGCGGGAGTTGGCCATTTATGAATATGCTCTGGATTAGGCATTATATTTGTGCCGTGTTCCTGTTGCTGCCCTGCGTGGTGCAGGGACAGGGCTATTGCGAAATATATCCGGCCGAATGCAGGGCGGCTCTGTCGTTCTGGATGACGCACAAGTCCGAGTTTGAGGCAGCAGCAGGGAAAGCTGGTGTTCCAGCTGTATTTCTCTTCGCAATTGTAGCTCCTGAGATATCGCAGTATGGCAGCCTGACAGACAAAGCGCAGACCTATGCGCTAAAAACACTGTATGTGCAGAAAGGTAAACATTTTGCCGATTTTTCAATCGGCCGTTTCCAGATGAAACCTTCGTTTGTAGAGCAGTTGGAGGTGTACGTTCTGGATGCGGATACCATGCTTGCTATGTTTCCGGAGATTATTCCCGAAGACAGGGAGAGTCGGAGAGCACGTGGTGAGCGGGTCAGAAGGTTGGAGCGGCTGGACTGGCAGCTGGAATATCTGGCATTGTTCTGCCGGGTAGTGCAGCATCGTTTCGGCGCGGTGGATTTCACCTCGAAACAGGAAAAACTGCGATTCTATGCCAATGCGTATAATGTGGGATTTATGATTGACGGCCAACGTTTACAGCAGTGCAAAAAGGCTTGTTTTCCGCACTTTGCAGCGCGTAAGTTCCGGTATGCCGATGTCTCGCTATGGTTTTTTGAAAATAACCTCTGACTCACCAGTGATTTTACTTCTAATATTGATCAGATAAAATATGCTATAATGTACGGAGAACTAATGAATATGCGGGACGCCGCCATGCATGAGTATGACAGGTTGCTTGATGAGATTTATGATTACAAGACACGCAATCTGATGTCGGATATGCCGCAGGATGAATATCTCCGCGGGCTCAATGAGCTTGAGGACAAACTGGAGAAGTGCCGTCGAGAGATCGCGGGTCTGGAGGATGAGATAAGGTCGTTATAGCAGCCTCTATGTCTGCAGGATGGTCTGGCCGGGGGCAACGGAGTGTGTGAGCCACACGTTGCCTCCGATCACTGCGCCGCGGCCGATGGTGATGCGCCCGAGCACGGTGGCGTTGCTGTAGATTATCACATCGTCTTCTATTATGGGGTGGCGCAGGTTGCCTTTTATGGGGTTGCCATTCTCGTCGAGTGGAAAGCTGCGGGCTCCGAGTGTCACTCCCTGATAGATTTTCACATTGTTGCCGATTATGCATGTCTGGCCTATCACCACGCCTGTGCCATGGTCGATGGTGAAATGGTGGCCGATCGTCGCGCCTGGATGTATGTCAATGCCAGTCTCGCTGTGGGCGAGTTCGGCTATGATACGCGGGATGAGCGGCACCCCGAGACTGAGCAACGTGTGTGCTATGCGGTGATTAACGACAGCGCGGATCGAGGGGTAGCAGCTGATGACTTCGCCGAAATTGGTGGCGGCCGGGTCGCCGTTGTATGTGGATTCTACATCAGTGGCGAGTATGGCGCGCAAGTCGGGCAGCTGGCTTATAAACTGAGCCGAAATCTCGGAGGCGCGTACGCGGCGGTCCGAATCGTCGTCGCACAGGAAGCATAGCCCGGCATGGATCTGTCGGGAAAGCAATTTGAAAAGTTCCTCGACGTTCACGCCTATGTGGTAGTGCAGTATGCTTGTGTCGGTGGACGAGTAGCCGTAATAGCCGGGGAAAATAACGGAGCGGCACAATTCGACGATTTTTTTGATTTCCGCCACAGATGGTACCGGCTCGCCGGGATTGCACTGGTGGAAGAGATGGCGGTAGGTGCCCGCGTCGGAGAGGCGTGTCACGGCATCGTTGATGGTGTTTAGATGTTGTTTCGAAGGCATCTTAATCGAATAAGGGTGTGGACATGTATCTCTCACCGGTGTCGGGGAGAATGCATACTATCTTTTTGCCGGCTGCCGAAGGTTGGCATGTTATACTTACGGCTGCGCAGAGTGCGGCACCTGATGATATGCCGACAAGGACACCTTCGCGGCGCGCGGCTTCGCGGGCGAAACGGTATGCCTGGTCGGTGGCGATCTGCATCACACGGTCTACGACGGCAGGATCGTAGTTGCCGGGCACGAATCCTGCTCCGATGCCCTGGATGCCATGCGGTGCGGCTTTACCGCCGGATATTACCGGCGATTCAGCCGGCTCGACGGCGATAACCTTGATGTCTGGATATACCTCCTTGAGGCGTCGGCCTGTGCCGCACAGGGAACCTCCGGTGCCAACTCCGGCGATGAAATAGTCGGGTGCCACGTCGCGGCAATCGCGTATTATCTCTTCGGCGGTGGTGTGGTAATGTATGTCGGGGTTGGCGGGATTGTCGAATTGTCCGAGTATGACAGAGCCGGGGAGGCTCTGGTGGAGTGCGTCGGCGTGCGCTATGGCGCCGGTCATTCCTTCGGCGGCAGGGGTGAGATGCAGCTCGGCTCCGTATGCGGAGAGGAGCCGCCGGCGCTCCATGCTCATGGACTCGGGCATGGTGAGTATGAGCCGGTAGCCTTTTGCGGCGCAGACCAAGGCGAGGCCTATGCCGGTATTGCCGCTTGTGGGCTCGATGATTGTGGCGCCTGGACGGATGATGCCTCGGTGCTCGGCATCGGTGATCATGGCCAGGGCGACGCGGTCCTTGACGGAGCCGCCGGGATTGAATGCCTCTATTTTTGCGAATATGTTGGCATTGGCTTGATGTATCTCTTCGATGCGGCGCATCCGCACCATGGGAGTGTTGCCGATAGTGTCAAGTATGGTCATAGTATTAAAATGTGGATTCCGGTGCCGGACAGCTTGGTGCCGACACCGGAATGAGATGGTATTTTGTCGGATTATTTCGAGGCTTCGACATCAGGGGCAATGAGCTTGTAGCCTTTGCCGTGGATGTTGATGATTTCGATGGAGGGATCGTCCTTGAGGTGTTTGCGGAGCTTGGTGATGTATACGTCCATTGAGCGGGCGTTGAAGTAGTTGTCGTCGATCCAGATGGTCTTCAGGGCGAAGTTGCGTTCGAGTATCTCGTTGACATGGGCACAGAGCAGGCTCAGAAGCTCGGATTCCTTGGTGGTGAGCTTTGTGATCTTGTTGTCAATCATGAGCACCTGTTTCTGGGTGTCGAAGGTGAATTTGCCGATCTTGTACATCGTGATCTCCTTGCCTTTCTTGCCTTTGACACGGCGCAGGATGGCCTCGATGCGGAGCACGAGTTCTTCCATGGAGAATGGCTTGATGATATAGTCGTCAGCGCCGATTTTGAAGCCTTCGAGTATGTCTTCCTTGAGGGATTTGGCGGTGAGGAAAATGATGGGAACTTCGGAATTGACCGTGCGGATTTCCTGTGCCAGGGCGAATCCGTCTTTCTTGGGCATCATCACGTCGAGGACGCAGATGTCGTATTTGCCTTTGAGGAAAGCCTTGTAGCCGCTTTCGCCGTCGGCGAAGAGGTCGGCGTTGAAGCCCTTGGCCTGGAGGTATTCACGCAGGAGCATACCCAGGTTTTCATCGTCCTCGCAGAGCAGTATGCGCATTTTGTCTTCCATAACTGTTAGTTTTTAGAGAGTGGTAATATGATTATGAATTTTGTTCCGTAATTGAGTTCGCTTTCTACAGTGATCTGTCCGTCAAGCTCCTTCACCATTTTGTGGACGTAGGCCAGGCCAAGGCCGAAGCCTTTCACATCGTGGCGGTTGCCGGTGGACACGCGGTAGAATTTCTCGAATATTTTCTTAAGGTCCTCCTTGCGGATGCCGATGCCGTTGTCGGATACGGTGATTTCCAGACGTTCGTCGGATATGTCGCGGGATGTCACGTGCAGATTCAGGGGGGTATCCTCGCGGCGGTATTTCACGGCGTTGTCAAGGAGGTTGAAGATCACGTTGGTGAAGTGCATCTCGTCTACAGTGACGATGGCGTCCATCGCGTCGAGGTCGGCGGTGATTTTTCCGCCGTATTTTTCTACTTTGAGCTTGAAGGTGTTTACGATGTTGTAGAGTATGAGGTTGGCATCCACATCCTCGAGCTTTAGGGTGGCGCGCTGGCGGTCGAACATCGACATCTGAAGCACCTTTTCTACCTGGAAACGCAGACGTTTTGTCTCGTCGTTGATCACCGAGGATATCTGTTGGAGCATGGCCGGGGATTTTCTCACCGATTGGTCGTTGAGCATCTGCGCGGCCAGAGATATGGATGATATGGGGGTCTTGAATTCGTGTGTCATATTGTTGATGAAGTCATTTTTCATCTCGGTGAGCTTCTTCTGGCGGAAAGCCACTATGATGGTGTAGACGAAAATGATGAGCAATATGAGCGTGAAAGCTATGGTTGGGAACATGAACGCTATTGATTTGAATATATAGTCGTTCTTTGTCGGGAAGTATACTTTCAGGAATGTGAGTTTCTCGCGGGGGTCGTGAGGGAAGAGCGTCTGCACGAACATGTTGTCGCGGTCGGCTACCGTGGCCGAATATCCGGCGGTGCGGAATATCACTGTGCCGGCGCGGTTTGTCACGGCGAATTCAAATGGCATGTCCAGACCGCGGGAGTCAAGTTCCTCCGTCAGGTAGCGGGCTACGGTGGATGAATCCACGCGCTCGGTGATGGGACGGTTGCTTGACTGACTGATGATATTGATAATCACATCGTTGAGTAGACTGCGCTGGTGCATGTAGCTCTCGCGGAGTTCTTCCTGTACCGCCTGCATCGTGGTGCCTTGCTGGTTGCTCTCAAGGGATTGAAGTCGATTTATTTCGCCGGGGTTTCCCTTGATTGTGAGATCGGCTTCCAGGCCGGTGTTGGTGGTGAATGTGTACCGGATGCCTCCAAGCTGTGGGGTGGGCTCCCCGAGGTATTGCGCGTAGATTGATGAGGCCTTCACCTGGCTCACGTTCTCGTCGAGGAAATATCTGGCTTCGTCAAGGCTGAGATGCTGAGACACGGCGTAGAGGCTCTGTTTGACCGATTCGGAGAATTGGTCGTAACGCATCCTCACCATGTTTTTCATATAGAATACCTGCATGAATAGCAGTCCTATGAATGCCACGGCCATTACGATGGTCAATATCCAGATTGTTGATTTTTTCATTTTAGTGATGTCAGGTGATTAACCTTTATTATGTTAACAACCGAAATTTATTAAAGTTTTGCATTTGCTGTCACCAGGGAGCGGATGAGCATCCGACGGCTGTGTTTTAACACTCAAATGCAAAATTAACATAAAAATTTAACAATGCAAAAAAATATCCCGATTTTTTTGAAACCGGGATGTTTTTTTGAGTTGTTAGTTTTTAGTTGATATTTGTCAGAGATCCTCGCCTGTGATATGTCATGAATTGAGGAGGTTGGAGGCGGTGGCGCGGGCGGCGGTGTCGGTGGGTGAGCCGCTGAGCATCAGGGCTATTTCGGAGATGCGCTCGTCGGGCGAGAGGGTGCGGATGTGTGTGTTGGTGGCGGTGTCATCGTCCTCTTTATACACCTTGAAGTGAGATTGGCCTTTGGCAGCGACCTGAGGGAGATGGGTTATTGCTATGACCTGGGATGTGCGTGCAATCCGTTCCATCATCTCGGCCATGCGCACGGCAACATCGCCTGACACACCGGTGTCCACTTCGTCGAAAATTATGGTGGGCAGCTGCATTTTTTCGGCCACGATGGCTTTGATTGAGAGAATGAGGCGTGATATTTCGCCGCCGGAGGCACTGTCTTTCACCGGCATGAGCGGTTGGTTTTTGTTGAAGGCAAACATGAATTCCACGGCATCGGTGCCGGTAGGGCCTGGTTCAGTGTGTGCAAACGAAATGTTGCATTGAAGATTCTTCATGCCCAGGGGGATAGCACACCTCACAAGCTCGTAGGCGAAGATGCGGGCTTGTGCCTGACGGCGCGTGGATAGTTCGGTGGCGATAGCGATTACAGCTCGTTTGGCACTACGGGCCTTTTCTTGAAGGTCTGCCAGATAGTCGGCGGAATTTTCAATTGCCGACAGCCGGGCGGCAATGCTGTCGCGCACTTGCAGGAGTGCGTCGGTGGATTCCACGCCATGACGGTTTTCGAGTGTGTATATGCCTTCGAGACGTTGTTCGATTTGGTCAAGGGTGTCAGGGTCGGCGGTGAGGCGGTTGTCGTAGCCGGCCAGAGTGTCGGCGATGTCTTGGAGTTCGATGCGTGCGCTTTCCAGACGGTCGAGCAGGGAGTCCTTGTCGTCAATGAGTGGTGTAAGGCGTCGCAGTGCGTCGGCGGCATGTGACAGAGCAGGAAGCGCTCCACCGGTACGCGAGCCAGAAAGTGCTTCTGTGGCATCAGACAGGTATTCCTTGATCTGCGACATATTGGCGAGCATGTCGCGTTCCTGCTCGAGGCTCTCTTTCTCTCCCGGCTTCAGTTGCATGCGGTCCAGTTGCTCAAGTTGGAATGTTAGAAATTCCGCATCTGCCTTGCCGCGTGCTATCTCACTACGTGCTTTGATGAAATCAGAGGCGCATCGGCGATATTCGTTATACGCTACAGTGTATTTTGCAAGCAAATCGGTGTTGCCTGCCAGATTGTCGATGATAGATAGCTGATATGTAGGCTGGGCCAGCAGCAGATTCTGATGCTGGGAGTGGATGTCTACAAGGCGGATGGCTATATCCCGGAGCGCCTGGGAGGTGACGGGTGTATCATTTATGAACGCGCGCGTGCGCGAGGAGGATACTTCGCGGCGCAGTATGCAATCGGATGGATCCCAATCTATCTCAGCCTGGTCAAAGAGTGGTTTCAATCCAGTATATCCGCTGATGTCGAAGGTGGCCTCAATCACTGATTTCTTACTGGTGTCTCTGACGGCCTTGAGGTCGGCGCGTGCTCCGAGGAGGAGCGAGAGCGCCCCGAGCATTATGGATTTGCCCGCGCCTGTCTCACCGGTGATTATGTTAAGGCCCGGAGACAGATCTATGTCAAGGCTTGATATCAGCGCGTAGTTGGAGATATGGATTTCTTTTATCATCTGGATTCCTGTCCGTTTTTAATCTTTTCAAGGCGCTCCTGCTCTGTGGGGTAAATGGGCTGGAGCAGGTTGTAAGCATCCTTGCGCTCTGTTGCGGTAGCTTTTGAGTAGATATTCACGAGCTCGTCCATCTTGGCATCCTTGAACATAGAGAGGGCAACCGACATGGGGGCCACATCGAATACTTTCTGGATCTGTTGCAGCGACGCGTGTATGGCGGCACGTCCTTTTTCGGGAGAGATGGACATTTGGTCAAGGCCCTGGCGGTGATAGTCGTAAATGAGATCTCGGATTCCCGATGTGCCTGGGTCGGTGAGGGCGCTGAGCACGGCACTGCGGTTTTTAGTGTCCTCGAACGCCTTCCAGCCTACTTCACCTGAGGATTGTCCCATCTGCACTATCTGTTTCAGGCGTTCGTAATATGTCTCGCCGCCCTTGGGCGAGAATGAGTCAAAATCAACGGCGAGTATCAGGTATGCGTAAAAATTGAGCAGTGCGGTGAGCTGGCTCTCCATGGTGTTCACCGAGTATATCAGGGGCTCGTTCTCGCGGTATTCAAAGTCGATCTTGGTGTCCTTGAAATTGATTAGTGTGGTGGTGTAGGCACTGTTGTACACCGGACGGGTCGACTGTATTTGAAGATCGCCTTTCATCACTCCGTCGGTGTATTCCTTGATGGTGAAGAACAGACGGCAGTCGATTTTCTCATTGGCTGCGAACTGGGCGTTGGTGAACACTGTGGTGTTCATGTAGTCGCTGATGGCCTGTTCGAGTGTCTCGAACACTGATGTGTTGGTGCCCGAGATGCTCTGGGTGTTCACCTCTACCTGGCAGTTAAGCTCCTGGGCGTTTATGCGAGGATATACCAGTAGAGATAGAAACAGCAATATTTTGGAGAGATATTTCATTGTATCTTAGCTATGGCATCGAGGATGTCGTTGGCCACTTCGGATTTTGATTTCAGAGGGTAGGGCGTGGAAGTGCCGTCGGGGTACAACAATGTGATTTTGTTGGTATCAGTCTGGAACCCGGCGCCTTTGTCACGGAGCGAATTGAGCACTATCATGTCCAGATTCTTGCGTCGTATCTTGTCGGCTGCGTGTTCCATCTCGTGGTCGGTTTCCAAGGCAAACCCGATGAGGAGCTGTCCGGGGCGCTTCTCAGCGCCGAGGGTGGCGGATATGTCTGGGTTTTTCACCAGATGCAGGGTAGGGGCTTCGCCTGCCTCACGTTTGATTTTGGTCTGCGACGTGGTGTCGGGGCGGTAATCCGCCACGGCGGCCGACATTATGGCAATGTCGGCTTGAGGGAAGTGCTCGCGGCATGCATCAAGCATCTCCAGGGCGGATTCCACGCGCACTACATCTATCGCAGGGTTTTGCGTTGATATATCCACCGGGCCTGATATCAAGGTGACGTCTGCCCCGCGGGCTGCGGCTGCTTCGGCAAGTGCGTATCCCATCTTGCCTGATGAATAGTTGCCTATGAAGCGCACGGGGTCGATTTTCTCATGTGTCGGTCCTGCTGTGATCATTATGCGGCGCCCGGAGAAATCAGCGTGGGCTGAGAAATATGATTCGAGTGCGGCAAAGATATTCTCAGGCTCTTCCATGCGGCCTTTGCCTACGAGATGGCTGGCGAGCTCGCCCTCGGCAGGTTCGATGATCAGGCATCCGTCGGCTCGCAGCGTTTCGAGGTTTCTGACAGTGGACGGATGTTTCATCATGTCGAAATCCATTGCGGGAGCCACAAATACCTGTGAGCGCGCAGAGAGATATGATGTCACCAGCATGTTATCGGCCACTCCGCAAGCCATTTTGGCAATAGTGGAGGCTGTGGCCGGAGCAATCACCATGGCATCGGCCCATAGCCCGAGGTCCACATGCGAATGCCATTCGCCGGTGTTCGCGGAGAAAAATTCACTGATCACCGGCCGGCCTGACAGGCTGGAAAGAGTGACAGGAGTGATGAACTCCTTTCCATTGGGTGTGATGATCACTTGCACTTCGGCACCGGCTTTTACAAGCAGTCGCAGCAGTGTTACGGATTTGTATGCGGCTATGCCGCCGGTGATGCCTAATATGATGTGTTTGCCTTTGAGCATTATTTCTTGATACGCAGACGTATTTTTGTGAAACAGTCTTTTGTGTTTTTGGTGAAGTCGCCTCGCATGATCCAATCGTAGTAGCTGGGATCTGTGCGGAGCACTTCTTCGGCTATTCGGCCTTTATATTTGCCGAAATTCACTACTTCGCGTCTTTGGTCGTCGTAAATCAGGCGCCCCATGAAGTCAACGTTTTTGTTCTGGCAGGCAAAGTCGGCCAGAGCCTCTATGTCGCGTGGCAGATCCTCGTATCTGTCAAGCTGGGCTTTGAGTACCTCGTAGGTGGCTTCGGTGTCGGCGTTGGCGCTGTGTGCGCCCTCCAGATCCTTGCCGCAATAGAATCTGTATGCGGCTATGAGGTTGCGTGGCTCCTTTTTATGAAAGATGGTCTGCACGTCTATGAAATGTGCCTTGGAAAAATCAAAGTCAATGTCGGCACGCTGGAATTCCTGATCCAGCATAGGTATGTCGAAGCGGTTGGAATTGAAACCGGCTATGTCGCAGCCAATGAACATTTGTGCCAGCGATCTTGCGATCTGCTTGAAGGTAGGCTCGTCTTTCACATCATCGTCGGTGATGTGGTGTGTGGCTGTGGCTTCTTCGGGGATGTGCATTTCGGGATTGACACGTCGAGTTCGGCGTATTTCCTCTCCATTAGGCATTACTTTCAGTACCGACACCTCCACTATGCGGTCATGTGTGAGGTTGAGGCCGGTGGTCTCGAGGTCGAAGAATATTATTGGTTTTTTTAATGGAAGTTGCATCTGATCGGGTGGGGTGGTGTGGATTTAGAATTCGTTTACGTTCATGGGCATGAGCAGCATCAACAGATCTGTGTTCTCGTCGTTCTCGCTGGGACGGAACACGCCTGGGCGGCTGGGATCCGACAGGCTCACCACGATGTCGGGAGTGGAGAGCACGTTGCATATCTCGATCAAGAACGGAGCGCTGAATCCGATTACCAGGTCGGCACCTTCGTATTCGCAATCGAGCTTTTCGTTGCCGCTCGTGCACAGGTTGGGGTCGGATGATTTGATATGTATCTGGTCAGATGTGATCTGGAATTTTTCCATACCGTAACCGGGATCCACGAACACGCCCACGCGGCGCACAGCGTTGAGGAAACGCATGCGGTCTACCCTGAGTGTAAAAGGATTGTTGGTGGGTATTACACGGTTGTAATCTGGGAAGTTGCCTTTTATGAAGCGGCAGTTGAATACGAATGATTCGCTGCGTATGGTGGCGCTTTTGGATGTCATGTTCACCGACACTGTCTGCTCTTTGGCAAATACGGTTTTCAGTACGGTTGCGGGCTTGACCGGCAGGATGCATCGTGCTGTCACACCAGGTGCGGAGATGGAATTGGTGTAGCGCACGAGCTTGCGTGTGTCTGTGGATACAAATGTGATGTTCTCAGGCTTTATGTCAAGCAGGATTCCCATCATTTGCGGATGGAAGTCATCGGTGCCTACGGCGAAGAGCGTATTGTCAATGCCCTTGATGAGCTGTTCGGTAGGGCAAGCAAAGGATACCGATTCCTCGCTGTCGTCGTCGGAATTGTAATTAGGATACTGGTCGCCGGCGATAGCCACCATGGAATATTTGCCGTTGGAATAGCTTATTTCTACAGCAAGGGTTTGGTCGTCGATATTGATTTCGAGCCCCTGGTCGGGTAGCTCTTTCAGCAGGTCGACCATCCGGCGGGCGTCGATGCAGAACGATCCCTCGCCCTCCGCTTCGCTTACATCCACAATGCCAGAGAGTGCGTTTTCTACGTCAGACCCAGTGACAGTGAGCCGGTTGTCGGCAAGCCGGAAGTGAAAATTGTTGAGTATGGCAAGGGCATTTTTTGCATTGATGACTTTGCTCACGGCCGATACGCATGAGTATAGCGTTTTGCTCGAAACATTAAATTTCATATATATTGCGTTTTAACGATTATTTTACACAGGGGTGTTTAAGTTTACAAAGTTAAGAAAAATATTCGTGGAATCCTTAAGGTGTGGTCTTAAATTTTCATCTGCTTTTTTTGTGCAGCGGGTGCGATTTATTTGTGCTTTTTCAAATTTTGTTATAAATTTGCGAAAGAAACACTTACCTAATTCAAAACATAAAGACTATGAGTTATAAAATCGCTGAGATAGAGGGCATCGGTCCAGTCTATGCAGAGAAGCTCGAGGCACAGGGGGTAAAGACCACCGACGACCTGCTCGATAAGTGCGACACCAAATCCGGACGTCAGAAAATGGCTGAGGCAACAGGCATACCGGAAAAGTTGATCCTTAAATGGACTAATCATGCTGATCTGTTCCGTATCAAGGGCATAGCCGGACAGTTTGCTGAATTGCTCGAGGCATCGGGCGTTGACACTGTGAAGGAATTGCGTCACCGTGTTGCCGCCAATCTTGCTGCCAAGCTCTTGGAGGTTAACAACGAGAAAAACCTCTGCAACCGTGTCCCTGCGGAAAAAGAAGTGCAGGCAATGATTGATCAGGCCAAAGAACTTGAGCCCCGCGTAAAATATTAATAATCTAATAATTTCGAGGGCAGGCAAAGCACCTGCCCTCGATTCTTTTTGCTGATGTATTTCGGATTTGACCTTTCTGCTCTCTCTGTCGCTCTCTTTTGCGTAGGCATACTGTCTGCGCTGTATGTAATCATATTTTATTTGCGCGCACCCCGCCGCGTGTGTCGCCATGCCAGAGTGTGCGGCGAAAAGGAGGATGATTCAGATCCATATGTCTTGCCGAAGGTGTCGGTGGTTGTGTATGCCCAGGATGATTCATATGGCCTTGAAGCGACGTTGCAATCCATATTATCGCAGCAGTATGAGCCCGGTTTTGAGGTGATCGTGGTCAATGAGGGGTCTTCCGATAATACACGGCAGACAGTGGGATTGCTTCAGGTGTCGCATCCCAACCTTTATCTTACATTCACTCCTGATGGCGCCCGTAACCTGAGCCGTAAGAAACTGGCCGTCACCATTGGTGTGAAAGCCGCCCATAGTGATGTGGTGCTGATTACAGATGCCTCCACGGTGGCTCGTTCTCCCCGATGGCTGCACTCCATGATGCGACATTTTGCGGATGATCAGGTAGGTGTGGTGCTGGGGTGCAGTGCTCCAGACGCGGAGGCAGATTCCGGCATGTGGCGGCGAACGCGTGCATTTGATTATGTATCGGGCAGTGTTACGTGGCTTTCGGCTGCGATCGGTGCCAAGGCATATCGCGGGTGCGGGTCTAATGTGGCCTACCGTCGTCAATTATTCTTTGACAACAAAGGTTTTTCCAGTGCGCTTAATCTGCGTCATGGCGATGATGATATCTTCATAAATGAAATCACCACTCCCGACAATACGGCAGTGGAGATTGGCAGTGATGCCATAACACAATGGGTGATGCGCGATTCCCGGCGGCAGATGCGCGACAAGCGTCTGGCACTCCGCTTCACCGGCCGGCGCGTGCCTGCGGGAGCCCGCAAGGCTGCCGCTTTCGGCCAGTGGATGCTGTGGGTGATGTGTGCCGCTCTTGTCGGGGGAGCCATGGAGGCCGGGTGCCGCAATCTTTTTGGTTGGGCGCTTGCCGCAGTGGTAGCCATCGCCACATTTGTCACTGTGTCTGTGACATGGCGCAAGGCCATGGTAGCGCTCCGGTCGCGCAAGATGTTCCTGACACTGCCATTTCTGGTAATGACCGCACCTTTGCGTAATATTCTCTTAGGATTGCGTTCTCGTTTCGGCAAATTCAAGCGCTATACCTGGGATTGACCGCATTCAATTTATAAATTTTAGGAGTCAACATCGCTTGATTTAGCAGGAATCAGGTCAAGCAGATTGTAGCGATATGATCCGCGTTTCACCCATATTCCATCAGAGTCAGCGCTCAATTGTATGCCATATGGATTCGCATAGCGCACTTGCATAATTCCGTTTATAGAGGCGCATGCGAAGTAGTTATCGGTTGCATCACCTATGGCAAAACCGTTGGCGTTCAGCACGGCCATCCGTTTTTGCGTGCGCCAGTGCGCGGCGATGGCTGTTTTTGATGATACTGATGCGGTGAATCCATTGTAGCCTGACGCCTTGACTTCAATCGAGAGCTTGTGCTCTCCTGCCGGGAGGTGCAGTTTGGTGCCATTTACAGAAAATGTCGCGTCAGTCACAGCTCCAAACGGAGGCTCTCGAGAATCAGTTTCATCCGCAAAGTCATCGGCATTGGGATACTTGTTGTTGGCACCGCCATCATACCACGCGCCCACCAATGTATATGTATGGATCTTTCGTCCGGCAAACGTGATATTTATGGTTGCACTCTGATTGGCGGGATGGAATAATCGCGGATCTCCCCCCGAAAGATGCACGGACAGATCGAATGCGTCCAGCGTGACCTCGCCATCTGCCGGTGTGGTGATAGTGAGAATGGTTGCAGTTGCATCAGCGGTCTTATGAGCAGTGCTGCCTTCCCATGATTGTACTATCACCGGAGCGGACGCAAGCGCTTTGTTCGCTTGGACTGACGCGCTCACATTATCAGATGGACCTCCGTAAATATCATCTATTGACTTTATATTAGTAGCCTCAACCTTGACCGCGACAGATCCGTCTGAATCGGTGAGTTCCATACGGGGCAGTCCGCCGCTGTGAGTGGGTATCAGATGTACGCATGCGCCTCCACGGTCGCCGAAATATGCCTCGCCGTTTGACATCACCTGCATTTTCGAAGACCGTGGAGATTCGCTGTTGGTGAGATATCCGGCGATCACCGGAGAGAATACCGATAATTTGCCTAAGAAATACACGCCGCATCCTAAATGATCTCTGCCCGGTGTCAACTCAGGCATTGTTGTCGATTTAACAGAATCACCATCCACGCCAGAGGCCCATAGGGTGATCCCCGCTTTCATTCCGTATGGCCACTGTGACGACGCTACCTTGGCGCAAAGTTGCTTACATCTTACCACCTCCTGCACGGTGCCATCCGAGTATGTCACTACAAGCATAAGGCAAAGCCACGGTTTGGATGAATCCCATGCAGGCACCTCATTTAGCCAATCAGCTTCGTATAGTTCTGCTTCAGAAGTTGGTTCAGTAGCTCTCGAAAGATATTTAACGGACACTTTCACCGGTCTACGCGATGGAGCCACATAGATATTCGGCTCAACGCCGTCGGATGCGCCCATTCCAGCCTCGAGGCTGCCATCAGTGTCGTATATTTTTATGCTGTTGCCTTGCATAAAGTTTATATCGGAATTCTCCGCGATGATGAGCGGTGAAGCTATGGGCTGCGACGTGTTGAATTTCTGCCATATGGCGTTGCCTCCTTCCGTGCCCGGTCGGGTTGAGGCGCGGGAGGTGTGGGATGCAATACATTGCCAAACTCCCTCGATGTTGCCGCGAGAATCTTTTGTGACTGTCACATCAAGATAATATATGCCGCTGTCATCGGCCGTTGTACCGTTGCGATATTCCTTGGCGGTCTGCCATTCCGTAGTGCGGATAGACATTCCTTGGCGACCTTGTAATCCATTGTCCCCTTTGTCTCCTTTTTTTCCGAGCATTTCTGCCGGAGCAGGAGTCCATGATGGAGCGTGGTTTTCGCCTTTTTCAACCTTAATGCGCTCCACCCACCATGTCCCCGCGTCGTAGAAATTCACGCGCAGGAAATAATCACCGGTCGGTTTTGTCCAAGTGAACGTATGTCCCGTGCTTCCGTCTGCCGCCATATCAGAATCAGACACAATCTGCCAACTGCTATTGTTTATGATAAAAAGCAGTACATTGCCCTCCGGCATAGTCCTGTCGGCATGCTTGGCTGAGAAATAGCCGTTGGTGCGGGCAGAGATGGTATAAGTTTGACCCTGCTCCATGTGCACTTGCATAGCCATCATGCCTAAAACATGATCACCCCATTCGGAGTATGTGTGTTCAATGCGGTCGGCGGTGTGTAGCATCAGATTCTCGGTGTAGGCTGTGAGCGACCGTAACTGTTCTATAGTGCCACTCATATATATGTTGTTCAGATACGCTGAATAGCCATCCATCCTCAATCCGAAGATGGACAGATTAGAGAGGTCTCCGAACTGTGCGGCCACGTTCGCACCACGGATTTCCCAGCAGTCGACACTGCGCAGATAGCGCTGATATGTGCGCGTGTCGTAGCGCGATGCCTGGCGGGACGTGTCGCTGTCGTTGCCATATGCCACAAATTTCATGTGTTGGGATGGGTGAGTGCCGTAGCCCGGGCGGAGCTCATAACGGAATTCGCAATTGTTCCCAGTCTGCAGTATCTTCTTAATCTGGAAATAGCACGAACGGAAGCCAGCAAAGGTAAAATTGCCTTTACCATCGTCACTGTCGGCAGTGGCATTAGCCGACGGGTCTTGTTCGTCATGATAGATGCCGAGACAAAAATCTCCTGCAGCCACGGCGCCTATTTCGCCTTGTTCAAGATGTAGTTTGACGGTGCCAGTTGTGTCAGATTCGATAATGCAGTTTTCAATGATACCGCCTCCAGGCGCACTCCATACGTTGCCTATTGATATTTCAGTGCGGTTGTAGCGTAGTTCGGGCACTTCGAGAAAGTCGCGCAGCCTCAGGCTATTCAGCCACGCATCGCCGTTACCGTCGATCATGCCTCCTTCGCCGTCGATACCGTCGCGGAAGTTTTCACCCAATTGGAGACCCGCATGCAGATTGGCTTGCTCATCACTTGTCATGCCATTTTCGAATGTTATATGGCCATGTGCGGTGTCGGGAATGTCTTTGCGCAGGAATTTGTCATAAATCGGGCTGTCCGGACTGATGTCCCCGGCCAGGTCAGCGTATCCAGCTTTTACCCGTCCGGTGATTTCCTCGATACTGGTACCTTCATCATCAGAGACAGACAGAGTATGTGTCAGTGTCAGATACCCATCGGCATCCGTGCCGATCTGGTCGAGAGTTGCCATATTGGCATGTGTGTGCCCTTCGTTGGTTATGATCTCTGGCGAGCCGGAGATGGTCACTCCTGAGCCGGAGTGAGAGCCTGATGCATAGGCTGGAGTGTTGCGTTGCGAACGCAGTCGTTTACCCGCTGTGCGTGTAGTGAGTTTATAGTCTTTATTCATCGTTGTGAGTATTCGTCTGGGTTTAGTTCAATGATTGTGGTGTCTGAGGTGTCGGCGATGCAATCCTGGGTCTCTCCGGTGATGATAAATGCCTTGCCGGGTTGATTTTGCTCGGTTACGGCAGGAATACCGTCACATATAATTATGTCTGCTTCTCCTGAGAGGGTGGTGTGTCGTGTGGCATACTGGCTGTAGATCGTGCCGATGAGCAGATTTTCAATCTGCGTGGTGCGTCCGGCGCGTGTCATTTCAGTCACGGGATAACCGGAGGCAACATCTATGTACACACCACGGGCGCCGTTGCGGCTTGCAACTGTGCTACCGCATATAGTGTCTATGTTCAGTTCTTCGCGTGCATCAGGGTTGATTTCGGCGGAATATTGCAGGTCTTCATCATTTAGATCAGTAATTATAACTGATGAGGATACTATCTCAATCCGTGGCAATTCGAAAAGCACCCATTTTGCCGGCTCGGCTCCCTTGTCGGTCAGAGATTCCCACACCCATTTGGCGGCATTCTTATTATTCAGTAATGATAACGTTGTCGGCAAATTCACGGCAGTCTGCAAATTAATTCCTCCGTCGCATATCAGCCAGCCGCTGTCAAGTATGGACACCGACAGTGTCCCTCCGGCCATCGCATGGTCAGGATAGGTGATATACTGGCCGTCGTCGGCTGCAGTCATGGATTTGCGCAGCGGCTCGGTGTGCGGATTGATGGCATGCTTGTTTGTCTGGAAGCCGCAACATACGGCGCATTTCTCTGCCCGGTCGCTTTCGTCGTACCAGCTTAGATAACCCTCGATGGGCTCGGTGTGCCAAAATCCTTTGTTGAAGAACATGTCGCGCCGCGGATCCTTGATGTCGGTTAACACTTCACCTCTGTTTGTCCAGTATAGTGGGGCAGAGCCGTCGGCAGGAGTGAATTTTACCAGCACGGGTACGTACAGAAAATTGCCGAATACGTGCCACAGATTCTGCACATTCTTCTCTTCATATATGGCATCATCCTCGAATGGATTATACCGGCAGTCGAGCAACAGCGGCACGGCCAGACGGAGGGCCATATGCTCCGGATGCGAAGATGGCGGCAATTCCACATCTTTGCATCTGAGCAGCATACTGTCCAAATCAAGTTTGCTCCCTAATTGGTTGAGGTTGTCGTATCCGTATGATATCCATGGTAGTTTTGCCTCGGGCGTATCACGGAGCTGTGCCGCGGTGAACGGTAGGCCTTTTACCATGGCTGCGATGCCGTTGCTTGCGGTGCCGTCGATTTGCGGCACAGTCTTGTAGTACGATGCCGTAGGGCTGATTTCTGCCACGCCCTCGCCATTTTTGGTGAGCCAGATCGTGAATCCGATTTCTGAGTTGGAATTCCAGTTTTTAAACCGGTCGTTGCTTGGAAAATATGTCAGCAACTTCACACTATCAGATAACGTGGGTTGCTCCGGCATGAATGTGTTTTGCGTGACCGGTGTTTCGATGCTGCCGGGCCATGCGTCGGATGGCGTGAGTGAACCGTCGGGCACGTACGGGCTCCATGTGATGGTAATATTGTTGTATACCTTGTCGGTCCCCATTGTGCTTGATGAGCCGCTCCATCGCAGGGGGACACGTTCGCCACGGGTGTGCAGTCCGTTCAGGTCATATACATGTATGCGGCCACAGCGCTGCACTATTCTTAGTCCTAAGGGTTGGAGGATGCCCTCGAGCACCTCGCGCATAGTCATTGGCTCACCATCCTCATCGTAAAAGTTAGCCGAAGATACAGAGAGTGATGATAGTGTGATGGGGGTGCCATCTTTGGTGAGACTTGATGAAATCAGGTGTTGATCAATGTCTGCGGGCAGGTCGGCGCGGGATAGTGCTGCAGCCACCATATGCTGCAGGGTCTGAGTGCCGCTGAGATTGTAGCGCAGTCGGTCGAGTATTCCGAAGTCGCTGAATGTGAGCGATACGGCGTAATGGTCAAACCGCTCGTACGGCTCTTCGTAGAATTCCGGATCGAGCATTCCACGCCAGTATAACGCTCCCTCGCGGTATACATCCAGACGTATCCTGCCCGGCGCGATGGTGTATAGATCTTGATATGTGCGGTCGCCGGGACTGTCTATTCGGAGTGTGGCCACACTGCCACAGATGCTGTCTTCCTTGCTTGTAGTTGACCATTCGATGCTCAGAGCCTCATCGGCTTCAAAGCGGAGTTCGCCCACGGTGGCAAATGGTCTGTCGGCCTCTTGTAATATGTCGGTGCGCCATAGCACACCGGCGCGGCTCAGGAATTGGCCGCTGTATCTGATATATTTCATGATCTGCGACTTATTTTGGATTCTTTTTCGAGTACGCCTACCAGGGTACGGCCATCTATGCGGAAGCGGACGGTGCCACCGCTACCTGATGCAGGCTCTATGAGGTCACGAAGCCGGTTGAGCGGAGCCACCACCTCGGGATTATTGGCCGCTCCGGCATATTCTCCGAACAGACCCAAGGTTGGGCCATAGGCTATGCCGCCATTGGCGAATGCGGGCAGTCCGACCATCGTGGCAAGCATCATGGCCACGGATGCGGCGGCAATGCCGAATCCCACCCATGGTATCCACGCATGCGCGGCAAAAAATTTGGCGGCTGCATTGGACACCTCTGCCGTAGTGTTTACTTGGGTTGCAGCTGTTTCGGTCCGCTTGGCAGCGGCGGATGCTTCCTCGGCTAAGGCCAACATGTTGATCACCTGCACGAACCCTTGGTAAAGCGACATGGCACCGCCCACTACACCGTTCATCTTCTCCCACAAGCTGCTTGTCTCCGTCAGTGACTTCTTCATTTGTTCCAGACCGCCGTTGATGGTGCTGAGGCCACCGAACACGTCCGATGTCCAATTGAAACCCTCCTGGTATTTTTCCACATCATCGGCGATGGATCCGAACATGCCTTTTGCAGCGATTTTCGGCACATTGATTTGAAGCTCCACGGGTATCTTCACCGGTTTAACATCAAGAAAAGGTATTTTGTGGGCGGGAATGTCCTCTGTTTTCAGTGTAGGCTCACGCTTTGTCTCCGGTGGCTGAGCTTTGCGTATGGCCTCTTCCTTGGCTTTCCATAGCTCAATGCTGGCGTTGATTTGTCCGGCTTCCTCAAGTGTTGACTTTTGCAGGAGAGCCTGATAATATTTTATGTTATTCTGGATATCCTCAAGCGTTGCCGCTTTTTCTTTATATTTTGGAATGGCGTTATTGCCTCCATTGCCAAATTTTGGTGTATTCTTTGCTCCCTTGATGAGTTGTTTATTCAATGCGGCGGCTTCTTTGCCAGCATCAGCCATCTGTTGCTGCAAATTCTTGATTTCATTACCGAGGTCATCGTATGCTTTCTGCGCTTTTTCTATAGCGCTTGATCCTTCTTTCTCTTTATATTGAGCTACACCAGTCACATGATATGCATTGGGTCCTAATGAGCTTTCAACCTCTTCAAGTTCCCGTTTGGTGCTATAGTGACGCTTGGTGCCGTCTGCATTGTGAGTGATGGCGCGCCGCTCCAATTCTTTGGATGCAATCTGGTTGGCGAGCATGCGCTGACGGGCTTCGATAACCATCTGCTTGCAGTAGACTTCGCTGTTGGCGGTTAAGGTCTGGTACCAGTCAGATACTGAGGAGAAATAGCCCATGGAGGAGCCGTAGGTGTTGTTCATCTCCTGGACAATGCGTTGCTCTTCTTCCTTGCTGCCTTGAAAATCGCGGAGTTTGGCGATATTAAGTTCAAGCTGGGCGCGGGAGTTCTGTAGGCTTGCTTGCTCAGCCTGTCTCAGTTGTTCCATTTCCTCAGCCGACCGTTTCGCTCTTTCCTCAGCATTCAACAGATTATTCATCGAATCGGTCGCCTGATCCGTAGAGGAGCACATTTGATATATAACACCTGCCATAGCGAGTACTGCACCTATAACTGTGGTTGCAGTCAATGCTTTTATTGCTATGTTTGCTGTCTGTGCACCTGATGCCACAGCTTTAAGTGTGCCAAATAGTGTTGCAAAGCCTGATGAAAGTTTGACTACCCCTCCATAGGCGATAGTGGCTTGCGCGATAATTGAGACAAAAGGCATTGCAATGGATACGAGGCCTCCGATTTTCTCTTTAATGCCACCGAGGGTGTTTTCAAGTTGCTTTTGCTGTCCGGCATCGGTTTTGGCAAGTTCGGCATTCATATTGCCTACGTTGTCCTGGATAATCTGCGCGAGCATGGCTGCGCGTTCGGTCTCTGTGCCGAATTTCATAACATGCTCCTGCGCTTCGGAAAAAGTGAGCCCCGCCTGGGTTAGGGCGGAAGTCTGTCCCTGCATGGCATTTCCCATAAGATTGCCAATGCTGACAGCATCGGATGTGGTGGCATTAAGCCCTTGTTGTTGGGCGAGGAGATTATTCATCGCCGGGAGTAGGGTCTCAATGCTGCTGCTTTGCTTGAGGTAAGTGGCAATCTGCTGTGCACCGCTCAGCTGCACCTCATCGCTTATTATGCCGATTTCCTGCTGCGTGGATGCCAGGCGCATGATACTCTCGATTTCCGAATCTGTGGCCTGCATGCGCTGTTTCATCACAGTCTGCAGTCTCGCCTCGGCTGTTTCCTGCACCCCATAAGTATCCACGAGCGATTTCATCGCTTGCTCAATGCTGCCGATGGATTTCTGAAAGTAATCGATACCCATAGCGACAGCGGGAAAGTCAATGCGTTGAGCGGCCTGCTTTTGAACAGCTTGTGCCGTTTTCTGTAAAGCAATTAGTTCGTTATTCATTGCTTTCACCTCATTGAGACCCTCAACCAATGTCTTGATCTCGAGAAGTATTTTGCCGTTTTTAGTCATTATTGGTTAATTTAGCGTTAAAAATTTGTGAAATAAAATAGTTATGATTATAATTGCATAAATCAAAAATTGATAAATCTATGGCATATCAAATTTTAAGATATATTGTTAGTGGAGTTATCATTATAGGCTCTATTCGGTTTTTTATCTTCTTTATGAAGACGGCTTATAAATGCCTTAATCAAATGTTTCCTTGGGAAGATGAGGAGTCGGATACGGATAGCACTAATAATGGTAGTTGATAATACTTATCTCCTCCGTAGACGATAGTGGCTTGTGCGATAATTGAAACAAAAGACATTGCACTGGATATGAGGCCTCCTATTTTCTCTTTAATGCCACCGAGGGCGTTTTCAAGTTGCTTTTGCTGTCCGGCATCGGTTTTGGCAAGTTCGGCATTCATATTGCCTACGTTGTCCTGGATAATCTGCGCGAGCATGGCTGCGCGTTCGGTCTCTGTGCCGAATTTCATAACATGCTCCTGCGCTTCGGAAAAAGTGAGCCCCGCCTGGGTTAGGGCGGAAGTCTGTCCCTGCATGGCATTTCCCATAAGATTGCCAATGCTGACAGCATCGGATGTGGTGGCATTAAGCCCTTGTTGTTGGGCGAGGAGATTATTCATCGCCGGGAGTAGGGTCTCAATGCTGCTGCTTTGCTTGAGGTAAGTGGCAATCTGCTGTGCACCGCTCAGCTGCACCTCATCGCTTATTATGCCGATTTCCTGTTGCGCGGATGCCAGGCACTTGATGCTTTCGATTTCCGAATCGGTGGCCTGCATGCGCTGTTTCATCACTGTATGCAGTCTCGCCTCGGTTGTTTCCTGCACTCCATATGTATCCACGAGCGATTTCATCGCTTGCTCAATGCTGCCAATGGATTTCTGGAAGTTGTCTATTCCTGCCGCTACTGAGGCATAATCTATGCGTTGTGTTGCTTGCTTCTGAGCGGCTTGAGCTGTCTTCTGGAGGGTAATGAGTTCCTGGGTCATTTTTTTGACACCTTGGAGCCCATTGATAGAAGTTTCCAGCTCAATTAGTATTTTATTAATGGATTTCATAAATTAACATTAATTATTGATATGGATTTGGCGGGTACAGAAATAATATCATATATTTGCAAATGATGAGATTGGATATTGAATTCGGATTATCAATTATGTTTTGGCAAATATAAATATAGTGAATTATGTTATATCAAATTTTTCGTTATATTGTGAGCGGAATTATCATCGCAGTTTGCTTCTGGGGCGTTTATAAAACTATTAAAGAGTGTAACGGATGGTTGATAAGAGAATCCAAAAAGTGTAGGAACTCGGATAATGGTTACAAATGAAGTTGATGTCTGATGCACTTTTGATATCAGGGTGTATATGAAAGTAGATTAGCCTTTGCGACGAATCAACTCTTCATAACGCTTTTGAGCTTCCGCGCGGCTGAGCACATTGTGTCCGGTCGTTTTTTTATCCCACGGCATAGGCAGGAGGCGGCGCGGATCGGCCTTGTGACCTTTCTTGAGATGCGGGCAGATAACGAATGTGGCCAATGTGCGGCAGCGCTCCCAGGCGGCTCTGTCGCGAGTCTCGTCCAATCTCTGCCGGGTCTCGACCGCCGCGGAGAATTCCGCCGGGGTGAGCCGGCAGAAATCATTGCGGGATATGCCGTAGGCCAAGGCCCAGCCGAGAAGTGTTTCTATTGCTTCGGGCTTTTTTTTTCGCCGGGTTCGGAGTCGGCATCCGTGTTTCCCGGATCAGGACTATCATTTCCGGTGGCCCACCGGTTGAACTCTTCGGGGCTCAGGCGGTTGGCAAAACCCTGGCAGTCGAATGGCGGCGCGTCCACGCCCTCGGCATCGCAAGCGCATGTGGTCATGCAGTAGAGGTATGTCACCATCTCGGCCACGTCAGTGCCGATGGATGAGGCTTCGTTGCCGGAGAGGTGTTTGTATTTGAGCATAGCTCCCATGGTGGAATAGCAGGGATACGTCTTGCCCTGTATGGTAATGGTTGATTTCATGTTGCTTAGGGGGTATAAAGATTGTGTTTAATAAGATTAAGGTTAAAAGCCGCCGACCCGTCGGGGCCGACGGCAGGAGATGTTGGAAAAGAGATGCCTTATTCGGAGGCGGCAGACAGACTCTCGCCAGTGAGAGCGGAGGGAGCGAACACCGAGGGTGCGCCGGTATTCTCGAGAGTGCCCGAGTAGGTGGCATCGTCGCCAGCGGGGTTGGATTCCTGCAGCGATGTGATGATGAACTTGCCTACGAGATAAGGCGACGCGTCGCCATCGCGCTCGTAGCTTTTCACTTCGATAGGCTCGGCTTTCGCCCAGGCATCGAGCAACTTTTTGAATCCGTTTTCGGTCTCGGAATAGTTGCGGAGGCCTTCGAAGTCGATGCTGATGCTCAGACCAGTCACGGTCTTTTCCTTGTACTTGCCTTCAGAGCCGGATTTGAGGGTTGCCACGGGTTTTACGGCGCGATCCTTTGTCTCGGATGAGTAGGATGTGGAGTGGGTTGTGCAGTGGCCGATGTTGGCACCGCCGGCGCTCAGCAGCATGTCGGAGCCGTTGATGTAGCCGGATTTTGCGTTTTCTGACATAATTAAATGATGTTAAGTTAATAAAATGGGGTTAAGTTAATATTGCGTTTAGCATTTGATTTCAAAAAACAATTTCTGGAGGTAGGCATCCGCGCTGCGATCTTCCGACGAATCGGCCAGAACGCATGAACGCACGTTGACACCGTCTACAAATCCGCTGACTCCTTCGAGTGCATGCCGGACACGTTCCGCCAGATTGATGCTGCCGGTATGTGTGGCATCGTGACATACGACCTCGACCTTGACAGTGTCGGCGCTCCGGCCTGTTTTGGCACCTACGGCAGAAAAGTTGTTGCGGCGGTAGGTGATGCAAGGTAGTGTGGTCTCCGGTGCCGATACCGGGTGAATCGCCGTCACGTTGTCGGCCAACTCTTCAGACAGCCTGTTGAAAATGAATTTGCCTACAGATAGGGATGTTGTGGTAATTTCTTTTTTCATAGTGATTATGAAATTATTTATTTATTGTCTATATTTGCGGACGAATACAGAGTCACGCATCGTTTACAGCAGCAAAATTAGAATATACTCAGTAATTATGCTAATATTTTACTGATTTTATTCTATGGATTAACATTATTTAAATATTTGAGCTAATGAACGCAACAGCCAAAGAACGCCTATTGTTGTTTATCAAGCATTTAGGTGTTGGTCAAACTAAATTTGAAAATCTCGTCGGACTATCCAACGGATATGTCAGTAAATTAAAAACGGCTCCTTCAACTGATAAATTACAGAGTATAGTCGCGAAATTTCCTGAACTAAGCCCTACTTGGCTAATATCCGGTGAAGGCCCGATGCTGCGTGACGATATTCCTGCCGATGCGTTTGAGCCAGGGGTGTGCCAATCCGCGACGACCAAAGAGGCTCCGGCCACATATATTCCTCTGATACATATTGATAGTGTGGGAGGCATACATTCCCAGAACTCGATACTTACCCCTGAATACACTGAGAGATTCATCCCGGTGCCAGATGCTTTGGGTCAGGATGTGGCCATCCGCCAGTCGGGCACAAGCATGCTGCCGGGCATACCCTCCGGAGCTGTGTTGCAACTTCGGGCTGTGGAAGGCTGGCGCGAATACATTGGTTATGGCAATGTATTCGTGCTACTGTTGGAAGATGGTCGGCGTATCACCAAGGAGATACGTCGCTACGACCCAGACCCGGCCAATTATTTCTGGTGTGTGTCTTACAATCCGGATGTTGCTGACGAAGAGTTGCCGAAGTCAATGATAGTGGCAGTGTGGAAAGTGATCCGCATCTTTCTTGACCTCGGTTGGTGATTCTGAAAAGTGTCCCCTTGGTGAATAAAGCAAGCGGAGCCGGAGATATGTGTGATGTCTTCCCGGCTCCACTTGATTTTGCAGATGTGTATGGTTATCGGATTATGGCGTCTTTGATGTGGTCGGTGATGTAGCGGACATCGTCGTCGGTGACCCACGGACCGGCAGGGAGGCATATGCCTGTGGCGAAGAGTGATTCGCTCACGCCGTTGGTGTATGCCGGAGCGTCGCGGTAGACGGGCTGCCGGTGCATGGGCTTCCATAGTGGGCGGGATTCGATATTGGCCGCGTCAAGCGCCACGCGGAGGGCTTCCACGTTGTCGTTGGGCTGGCAGTCGGTGGTGGCTGAGGAGGCGGTGTGGATCACGCCGGCGGCTCCGCCTACGGCTCCTGTCACGATCTGACGATAGGCGTTCTCCTGGCCTTTTATCTTCAGGTCGGGTGAAATCGTGGCGGCGCATAGCCAGAAGTTGGAGTCATAGTCGGCTCCGGGATTGCGATGCATGGTGATGCCGTCCACATCATTGAGCAGCTGGCAATATAGCTCCTGCACGTGCTTGTGGTGGGCGATATGATCGTGGATAATGGTCATCTGGCCGCGGCCGATGCCGGCGCAGATGTTGCTCATGCGGTAATTGTAGCCGATGGCTTCGTGCTGGTAGTACGGATACGACTCGCGGGCCTGGGTGGCATACCACATGATCTCGCGTTTGTCCTCAGCATTTTCGCATATCAGGGCGCCTCCGCCCGAGGTGGTGATCATTTTGTTGCCGTTGAACGACAGTACGCCGTATTTGCCGAATGTGCCGAGCACCTGGCCTTTGTAACGCGAGCCAAGGCCTTCGGCGGCGTCTTCGATCACTGGGATGCCATAGCGGCGGGATTTCTCCATGATACGGTCGATCTGATAGGGCATTCCGTAGAGGGCCACGGGGATGATCGCCTTGGGTTTCCGTCCGGTTTTGGCGATGCGGTCGTTGATGGCATGCTCGAGCAGGTCGGGGTCCATGTTCCAGGAGTCTTTTTCGGAGTCGATGAATACCGGGGTAGCGCCGAGATATGTGATAGGGTGGGAGGAGGCGCAGAATGTGAATGACTGCACGAGCACTTCGTCGCCGGGGCCTACTCCGCAGCCGATCAAAGCCAGATGTACGGCTGCTGTGCCTGCAGAAAGAGCCACCACGTGTTTATGCAACGGGACGGCTCCGTAGCGGGCGTTTACAAATTCCTCAAGGTCTTGCTCGAATCCATTGACGTTGGGACCCAGAGGCACTACCCAATTGTCCTTGAATGCCTCATTTATAAAATCTTGTTCTTTGCCGCTCATGTGAGCCAGACAGAGTAAAATACGTTCTCTCATATCTCTATTTATTATACTTTTTCACTCTACAGGGATTGCCATAGGCCACGGCTCCGTCGGGGATATCCTCCACCACCACGGCTCCGGCTCCGATGATGCAGTTGCGACCTATTCTTATCCCTTGTTTCACACACGCGCCCACACCTATCCAGCTGCATTCGCCCACACGGACATTTCCGCTGAGCGTGGCTCCGGGGGCGATGTGGACGAAATCGTCTATCCGGCAATCGTGGTCGATGGATGCCTTGGTGTTGATGATGCAGTGGCGGCCGATTCTTGCGTCGGCATTTATGATGGCTCCCGGCATCACCACCGATCCGCGGTCAATTTCTGCTGACGGTGAAATTGTTGTATTTGGATGAATTGCCGTGAAATATTCCACGTCGTATCTCTCGGATACTGATTTGCGTGCGCGGTCCGAGCCAATGCTGATTATCATAGGCCCTGTGATGTCAATCCCGGAGGCATTATGCACAGGTATGCCGTGGATGTATTCGCAATGGGGCGCGTCGTCGAACAAATCTCCTGTCTTGTGTCCCATGGCTTGGATTATGTCCATCACCACTTTGGCGTGGCCGCTGGCTCCGAAAAGATTAATTGTTGCCATTGAATGGTTCGTATGTCGCGGATGTCTTTGATGAGATATCTGCGCGTTGGATTACTTTTTTGATTGTCGTCCAGATTACTTTACAGTCTGTGAGGAATGAAATGTGGTCGACGTACCATATGTCAAGCTCGAATTTCTTCTGCCACGATATGGCATTGCGGCCATGGCACTGCGCCCAGCCTGTAATGCCGGGGCGCACTTCGTGGCGGCGGGCCTGCACGGGCGAATAAAGCGGTAGATACTGCACCAGCAGCGGCCGAGGGCCTATGAGAGACATGTCGCCTGTGAGGACATTCCATAGCTGCGGAAGTTCGTCAACAGACGTTGAGCGAACGAAACGCCCCACCTTGGTTAGACGACGCTCATCCGGCAGGAGGTTGCCGTCGGCATCGCGTTCATCCGTCATGGTCTTGAATTTATGCACACGGAAGATCCTGCCGTTTTTTCCTGGCCTTTCCTGATGGAAGAATGCTCCGGCGCCTTTGTTGGCGAAATGCAGCCACAGGGTGATGGCCGACAAGGGCACAGCGAGAACAAGCAGTGCGCCTCCGGAAGCAACGATATCAATAAATCGTTTGAAAAAATTGCGGTATATCATTTGTCGTCTTGCGGGGAGATGCTTTTATAAAAATCAATGAGGCAACGGCGCACGTACGACTGCTCATATCGTGAGGCTATCAATGGCCGGGCTTCCGCTCCCATCTGTCGTGTGTGTGATTGGTCTTCAACAAATCCGCGCATGGCATTGTAGAGCGCGTCTGCATCATGTGGCGGTATAATTGTGCCGTTGCGGCCTTCGATGATGATTTCGCGTGAGCCGTTGATGTCGGTGACGATAGAGGGAAGGCTCATGGCGCCGGCTTCGATCACCACGTTGGGGAATCCCTCACGATAGCTCGGAAATACCAAGGCATCCGATGCGGCAAACCATGGCCGTACGTCGGTCTGCGGACCAACGGCGTGGATCCCGGGACATGTGTCGATTGTGCGCCGCGTGGTATCAGACACCGGATCAAGATTGTCTTCGTACGGCCCTACGAGCAGCAGCCTGATATCCTGGCGTTCGCCATATAGGCGGGAGAATGCCTCGGCAAGCTCGTTGATGCCTTTGTCTCGGACTATACGTCCGACAAATATGAATGTGAAAACATCTGGGATGCGGATTTTTGCGGCCTGTGTCTGCGCCTCGGAAAGCTCAGGGTTGAATTTGTCAAGGTCGATGCCACGGCAATTGCCATGGCCGAGCACACGGATGTCCTTGCGCGTGATGTGATTGTTGAGCAGATCGGATCTCACCCCTTCGCCTTCCGGGATTACGTGGGTGGCGCAAGCACATGTGAGACGGTCGGTGGCCATAAGAATACGCCGTTTGAGACCGGAGGAGGTCGGAAATACCAGGCCAGTGAAGGTGTGCACGCGCACCGGCACTCCGGCCAGCCGGGCGGCAATCATGCATATGAGCCCTGCTTTTGGTGTCATGGAATGCACCATCGCGGGTCTCTCGCGGCGGAACAGGCGGAACATCTGCCACAGCGATTTCATATCCCTGGCTGGCGAGATTTGCCGTTGCATCTCCACTGTCTCTGTCCTGGCTCCGGCCTTGCGTACCTGATCAAGCTCAGGACCGTCGGATGATACCGCCACCACCTCATATCCTTGCTTCTGTAAATCTCCAATCATATCCACGATGAATATCATGGATTGGGATACAGTGCATGCGCGTATGAGTTTCAGGTTAGCCATATGATTTTTTGCAAAGTTACGGATAATTGCCAGAAAAAGGTTAATTTTGTCCCATAAATTAGCTAAGAACACATTAATTCAAGATAAGATAGGGTAGGCACTGACTCCAGGGGCTATTGGATTATTTTCTTATAATCCGACATCATCCGGAAATAGATCCTAAGACCGATTATAATCCCGATTGCGGCTCCGGCAACGCATCCCCATATGAAGTATTCATTAACGGTGTTGGTGTAGCACAGGTAACCAAGAATCAGGACGGCTATGGGAATCAGTATAATCTGGAATATGTGGTGCAGCCTTCTGCAGTCAATGGCCCGTCGGGCCACTTCGGTGACAGGCATCCCGCTCATGTCAATGGCGGCGACTTTTTTCATGAGAGTCAGATCCATAGTTAGGGTCATAAGGAAATATACCGCAAAAATCACACCAATAGCCGCACCGAACAGCCGCCACCAGCTGATCAGCGAGATGATTATGAAAAGTGCTGATATTATGGAAAACACGCGATATTGTGACACCAGTTTCTCTTGAGCGGTCTTCTTCTTGCCTATTATGTCTTTGGTGTATGCATTTTCCAATTTTGACAGGCGGCTGTTCATCTCGCACCATTTGTCCTGAAGTTCGTCAATGTCCATTGTTTATCGTTTTGAAAGTTCAACAAGTTTGGCTTTGATGCGGTGGATACGCGTTCCTACGGTCGTTCTGTTCATTCCCGCCACTGTCGCGATCGATTCATAGTCCATGCCGTCGAGCCACATCAGGATCAGTGCTTTTTCGATTCGATCAAGTTGGTTTATCAGGGAATAGAGTTCTTTCGTCAACTCGGCTTTGTCGGTATTGTCGGCTATCAGTTCCGGATGATTCTCGATTGGCTCAGAATTATGGTGCTTATGCATGCGTCTGTAGCTCACGCAGCTGTTAAGGATTATTCGGTAAATCCATGTGGCAGGTGCGCACTCACCACGGAATTTCCCGATGCTGCGCCACAGATTCAAAAGACCTTCTTGGCGGAGGTCTTTGAAGTCGTCAACGCATGTCGCATAGAAATAGCACACCTTGTTGATCAGTGTGCCATGCTTTTCAAGCAATTCATTGAATACTGACAGTTGATCCATTTGCATCGTATGATTACATATGATTAGACGCAACGACTGTCGGGAAATTCCCTAAAGAGTGTAAAAAAATATCAGGGATTGAGCAGATCAGGATTGAAGAAATCCATCACGCTACGGGCTATCTCCAGGGTCTGCCTCGCTGGAGACTCTGGATTGAGAGCCACAGCATGCTCGTAGTCGGTGATGGCGGCAGCGTGTTCGCCTGTGCGCCAGTGCAGGCGTCCGCGTTGGTAATATAAATCGGAATCATCAGGGTGTGCGGCTATCATTCCCGAGAGAGCAGATATGGCATCGTGTACAGTGGCGGAGGGATTTATGCCGGAGTTTTTTTGGTTATCATCCATCTTTTTTCTAATTTTGGTGATTGAATACAAAGATACATAAAATGCGCAGATCTCTTATATTTATTTTTGCGGTGCTGTGCGCTCTGATGGGGTGGACCGCCGATCCGATGGCTACGGATTACAGCATGGACGATTGCCAAGGCTCGCTCAAGCCTTATCCGCAAGTGCAGTCAGTGGAATATCCCGACTCACTCATTCCTGTTTTTATCAATCATGTAGGACGGCATGGCGCGCGATATCCCGCGTCGGCGACAAATTGCAACAAGATGCTGGATGCTCTCAATAGGGCTGATTCGCTTGGCACGATCACGCAGTTGGGACGCAAACTGCGGGCATTCACCACTGGTATGATTGAGCGCGCACGTGGTAACTGGGGGGCGCTTGACTCCTTGGGAATGGCAGAGCAACGCTTGATAGCGTCGCGTATGTTCAAGAATTACCCTGGTGTATTCCGCAATGCCAGTGTCAAGGCGATATCTTCGTACTCTCCGCGCTGTATGATGAGTATGTACTCATTCACCCATCAGCTTGACCGGCTGGACAATCATATGGAATTTGTCACCAGTACCGGCAGGGAGAATTCTCCGCTTCTGAGACCGTTCGACATTGACGAAGATTACATTGAATTCCGCAAGACCGACATTCTGGCCGATACGTATGACCAGTATTTCCAACAGACGTGTCCGGTGACGGCAGTCAGCCGAGTGCTCGGTGACGGATTTCAGTATGAATCCGATGCTCACAGGCGTGACCTGGCCATTGTGGAATATTATGTGATAGCGGGAGCCTCGGCAATGTCTATGGATTGCAATGCCAATGAATATTTCACCAAGGAGGAATATAACAGACTGTGGAGCTGCTTCAATATGCGCCAGTATCTTCAGCGCACGGCCACTACACTCTCCAGTATCCCCGCCGATATAGCGGCGCCTCTTTTGTTGGATCTGATCAATACCACGGATGCGGCAGCCGAGGGCACATCGGCCGCCGCAGTCTGCCTGCGTTTCGGACACGCCGAGACTCTGATGCCGCTGCTTTCGCTTATGCGGGTGCCGGGATGCTATTACATGACCAATTACTTTGATACAGTGGGACTTCACTGGCGCGATTTTTATGTCGTGCCTATGGCAGCCAACCTACAGATGGTGCTTTTTAGAAACAAGGAGAATGGCCGCATGTATCTGCGCACCGATCTGAACGAACATCCAGTGGCGCTCATCCCGAACAGCGATGAAATATACGTGCCATGGACGCAGGCGCGAGAGTTTTTGCTGAGATGTGTGCCGCTTTATGCACAATAATTCTTAATTTTGCAGAATGAAAATGAAGACATCAGTGATAGTGCGGTTCGTTTTGCTCGGATTGGTCTGGGCGACGCTTGTAGGCATGGTGCTGGTACATACACAGCGCATCACGCTATACACACTATTTGTCATTTTCGCGTCGGCAATCATAATATTCGTGCCCGTATATAAAAAATACGTAAAAAATGCCAGAAAGTAGTCAAGATAAATATCCGTATCTCAGTGCTATAAATTCGCCGGCCGATTTGCGCCGCATACCACTGGACGAGCTTCCGAAGGTATGCGATGAAATCCGCCGTTTCCTTATATCATCCCTGTCAGAGAATCCCGGGCACTTTGCCTCAAGCATGGGAGCCGTGGAGATAACCGTGGCGATGCATTATGTGTTCGACACGCCTTACGACCGTATTGTGTGGGACGTGGGACATCAGGCCTATGTCCATAAGATCCTGACAGGACGCCGCGAGGCATTTGCCAAGACCAACCGCACCTTGGGTGGGATAAGCGGTTTCCCCGACCCTGCGGAGAGCCCTTACGACACGTTCACTGCCGGACACGCCTCCAATTCCATTTCGGCGGCTTTAGGCATGGCTGTGGCCTCGCAACTTAAAGGTGAGACTCCCCGACGGAATGTGGTGGCAGTGATAGGAGATGCCTCGATCAGCGGTGGTCTTGCTTTCGAGGGAATCAACAATGCCGCCAACACCCCCAACAACCTTCTGATCATTCTCAACGATAACGATATGTCTATTGACAGCAATGTAGGGTCATTGAATTCGTATCTGGCTCATCTTACTGCATCCAAGACATATAATAACATAAGACATAAGACATATAGCTTTTTTAAACGCCACCAGATGGTGGACGAGCAGAAACGTGGACGTCTGTTGCGATTCAATAATAGCCTGAAATCCCTTATTACTAAACAACAGAATATCTTCGAGGGGTTGAATATCCGCTATTTTGGCCCATTCGATGGTCATGATGTGCGCAAGATAGTACGTATCCTCACTGATATACGCGACATGCAGGGCCCGCGTCTGCTGCATTTGCGCACTATAAAAGGCAAAGGCTTCGCGCCTGCGGAAACCAATCCTGCCGCCTGGCATGCGCCTGGCAGATTCAATGCCAAGACAGGCGAGAGGGATTGCGACCGACCGAAATCGTCTCCGGTGCCTATGAAATATCAGGATGTGTTCGGCAATGCGCTTCTGGAGCTGGCAAAAGCGGATGAGCGGATAGTCGCCATCACAGCCGCAATGCTTTCCGGGACTTCCGTGGGCACCATGCAGAAGGAATTGCCCGACAGAGTGTTTGATGTAGGAATCTCCGAGGGACATGCGGTGACATTTGCCGGAGGCCTGGCCAAGGACGGCATGCGTCCGGTTGTGGGAATATATTCCAGCTTCCTGCAGCGGGCATTCGACAATGTGATTCACGACGTGGCCATACAGAGACTGCCTGTGGTGTTCTGCATAGACCGTGCAGGAATAGTGGGCGAAGATGGAGTGACGCACCATGGATCATTCGATTTAAGTTATATGCGCACTGTGCCTAACATGATTGTGTCGGCGCCGTCTGATCCTGTGATGTTGCGCAATCTGCTGTACACCGCCCTGAGACAGGACAGTGCGCCATTTGCCATACGATATCCCCGTGGTGGCGGAGGCATGACAGAGCCATTCCCTGATATGGAGCAGTTGGCAGTAGGTAAAGGCCGCATACTCACACCCGGCTCGCAGATAGCTGTCATTACGATTGGTACGATTGCCGCCGAAGCCGCTGAGGCGGTGGCCAGTCTGCGCGCCGAAGGCATTGACGCAGCCCATTACGATATGGTCTTCCTCAAGCCGATCGACACATCCATCCTTGATGAGGTGGGGGTCTCAGGTATCCCCGTCGTGACGGTGGAGGACGGCACGGTCAAAGGAGGCCTGGGCTCGGCCGTGCTGGAATATTTTGCGGAGAAAGGCTACACTAACCCGGTGCATGTGATGGGTATACCGGACAATTTCGTCACGCACGGCAGTGTGCCTCAGCTCAAGCGTATGTGTGGCATTGATGCGGAATCCATATATTCAACCTCTAAGACCATTCTGAAGTGAAGATAGTCATTGTCGGAGCCGGAGATGTAGGTTCGCATCTGGCCAGATTGCTTTCAGATGAGGATCAGGATATCCTGTTGGTGGATGAGAATTCCGAGCGGCTTGATGCCCTTGATGCCAAATACAATATACTCACGATGGTGGGTAACCCTACGTCGTTCAGTACACTGCGTGAGGCCCGTGTGCAAAATGCCGATCTTTTTATTGCCGTCACTCCATCGGAAGCCATCAACGTCGTGGCGTGTTCCATGGCCAAAAGTCTGGGAGCGCACAGGACGGTGGCGCGCATTGACAACTATGGATTCATGGAGGAACAAAACCGTGCCTTCGTGGAAAAAATGGGTGTCGACCGCATAATCTATCCTGAATATCTGGCGGCTCAGCAGATACTGACCGCGCTCGAGCGCACATGGGTGCGTCATTGGTTTGAGATTCATGATGGCGAGATAATTGTGGTGGGCGTGCGTCTGCGGTCGGATGCCCCCCTGGCCGGAATGCAATTGAAGGAGTTTGCCTCCACAAACCATCATTTTCATGTATCGGCCATCAAACGCCACAATGAGACTATCATTCCGCGTGGTGACGACATAATGCTTAATGGAGATATATTGTATATAACTACCACCCGCGACCATATCAACGACTTGATTTCACTCACAGGCAAGACCGAATACAAGATCCGGCGTGTGCTCATAATGGGTGGCGGCAAGATCGCGGTGCGCTTCGTGAATCTGGCCGGCGACGCGTATAGATGCAAGATTATCGATAATAACATAGACGTTTGCAGGCGTTTGCCTGAAAAATGTCCCGAATGTGAGGTGTATCATGGTGATGCGCGTGATATAGATCTGCTCAAGGATGTGGGTATAGACGAAGTGGATGCTTTCATCGCTCTTACGCCTGGGTCGGAATCCAATATATTGGCTTGTCTCACAGCCAAAGAAGCCGGCGTGAAGAAAACAATCGCCGAGGTAGAGGACATTCAGTTCATATCCAGGGCGGAGAGCCTGAACATCGGTACGGTGATTAATAAAAAGCTGCTGGCATCAAGCACCATATTCCAGATGTTGCTCGATAGCGACTCGTCCACATCCAAATGTCTGGCTCTCACTGATGCCGAGGTCGCCGAACTTGAAGTGAAGGAAGGTGCGAAGGTGACAAGATCGTCGGTGCGTGATCTGAAACTGCCGCGTGAGATGACATTGGCCGGTCTGATACGCAATGGCAAAGGCATGCTTGTGCGCGGTGATACAGTGATACGCCCTGGTGATCATGTGGTGGTGTTCTGTCTTGCCGGAGCTATAAAAAAAGTGGAAAAGCTTTTCTGAGATGAGCTCACGACGTTACAGAAATATAAATATCCTGATGTTGGCACGCGTCGTGGGATGGCTGCTTATGATCGAGAGTGTGTTCATGCTTGTGCCTATGGTGTGTTCGCTTATCTACAGCGAGGCTGACTGGCAGGCTTTTGCCATTTCTGCCGCTGTCACAGCCGGAGCAGGCCTGCTGCTGAATACATGTATCCGTCAGCATCACACGCAGATGGGAAAACGCGAGGGCTTTCTGCTCACTGCCTGTGTATGGGCGGTATTTTCCCTTTTTGGCTCTGTGCCGTTTGTGATATGCTCTACACCGCTGACCTTCAGCGAGGCATTTTTTGAAGCCATGTCCGGATTCACCACCACGGGTGCCTCAGTGCTTCCTGACATAGAGAATATGAGCCAGGGCGTGCATATGTGGAGGGCGCTTATGCAGTGGATAGGAGGTATGGGTATCATTATTTTCACATTAGCTGTGATCCCAATGCTGAATTATTCAGGCGGCATGCAGATGTTCAATGCCGAGGTAACCGGTATTACCCATGATAAGATACGTCCCCGTATATCACAGACGGCAAAGAGCCTCTGGGGAGTGTACGCGGTGCTTACTGCAATGTGTACACTTATGCTGTGGGCGGGTCCGATGTCTTTCTTCGATGCTTTATGCCATGCGTTCGGCACAGTGTCCACAGGCGGTTTCTCTACCCGCAATGCAGGGATAAGTGCTTGGGATTCATCTTATACTGACGCGGTGGTGACTTTATTCATGTTTCTCGGGGGGGTGAATTTCGCGCTGCTTTTCAAGGCTGCCACTGGCAATTTCAGGCCTCTGAGGCTAAATGAGACGTTCAGGGTTTATGTATGGTGCATAGCCATATATACAGGATTGTGTATAGTTTCGATTGTCGTGGTGGGACAGTGCCACGATTGGCGTGATGTAACTATTGATCCATTATTCCTTGTTGTCTCCACTATTACCTCCACAGGGTATACGGTGGCTAATTTTGAACTGTGGGGTAGGTTTGTGCTCGCGCTTATGTTTGTGGTGATGTTCTTCGGCGCATGTGCAGGCTCAACCTCTGGCGGTGCCAAGATTGACCGAATGTTGGTGCTCCTGCAATATTGCCGCAATGAGATACGCCGTGCGCTGCAGCCCAACAATATCACTGCCGTAAGGGTAGGGGGCAAGGCTTTGTCACAGGAGCTTGTCTCGAAAGTGATAGCATTCCTGTGTTTGTTCATGATTATCGTGACATTGGGTGGCATACTGCTGTCTGCGATGGGGATCCCGGTGGTAGACAGCTTCTTCTCAGCATTCTCGTGCACGTCGAATATCGGCCTTGGCGCAGGTGTCACGGGCTATGGATCGAGCTATGAGATCATACCCGATGCAGGCAAGTGGCTTCTGTCGATGCTGATGCTTATCGGCAGACTTGAGATTTTCACAGTGCTGATACTTTTTACTCCGAATTTCTGGCATAAATAGCAAGGTATGTGAGGAAGAAACGGAAACGGCAAGGAGGGAAACCGAGGAAGCCAAGCGGGGGGGGGGCGGCAGAGGCGAAAGCCGAGCGTGACAGGCAGAAGAAAGAGGCGGTGAGCAACATCATAGATTGCGAGAGCGTGAGGCTGTCAGAAGGTACAATCAGGGGTTTGCTTGGCTCTCAGCTTCACAGATTCGGTGCGGGGTCAAGAGTGTATGACCCGTTGAAAGAAGAATACGCCGATGTGAGCAAGGCGGAAGTTCAGATCAAGCCCGACCCAAAGGACGGCAACCAATTCCGGCTGCACATCAACGGCAAGAATATTTTTCAGCGGTTCAAAGACCTCTGGCAATCACTTAGGCAAACCCTCAGCCGAGGAATCCCACGATAACGATTCAGCCCGGCGAGAGAACTTTTTTCTCGTCGGGCTGATTCCTATTTCTATTGAGAGCGAACTCCCATTAAATATAATCACCCTGAAAAGTAGGCTAATACGCTGATATATCATTTTTTTTGATGTATCTTTGCATTTGAAATCAAACGCTTATCCCCAAATGGCAAAAATAACAGTAAAAGATACCGAAGTTAATGTTGTAAAAGTAAACGGTGAGGACTATATCTGCCTCACTGATATGTTGCGGGCCAAAGATGGTGACTTTTTCATCACTGATTGGCTGCGTAACCGTAATACGCTTGAGTTTATCGGCATTTGGGAAAAAGTGTATAATCCGGATTTTAATTATGGCGAATTCGCCACAATTAGAAATCAGTCTGGTCTCAACAGTTTCAAGATAAGTGTCAAGGAGTTTGTGGCACGAACCAACGCTATGTCACTTCAAGCCAAAGCAGGACGATATGGCGGTACATACGCCCATAAGGATATAGCGTTTGAGTTCGCCATGTGGATCAGCCCGGAATTTAAGGTCTATATCGTCAAGGAGTTCCAGCGGTTGAAAGCCGAGGAACAGCGGTTGATCGGTTGGTCGGCAAAGCGTGAGTTGTCGAAAATCAACTACCTCATACACACCGATGCCATCAAGCATAACCTTATTCCGGCAGAGGTCACAAAAGCACAGGCGAGTATCATATATGCCAATGAAGCGGATGTGTTGAACGTGGCAATGTTCGGCATGACAGCGAAACAGTGGCGTGAGGCAAACCCCGATTTGAAAGGCAATATCCGTGACTATGCCTCGGTCAACGAACTAATCTGCCTATCCAACATGGAAAACCTCAATGCCGTATTCATAGAGCAAGGTCTCCCACAATCAGAGCGACTTATCAAACTTAACCAAATAGCCATCCATCAGATGAGCGTGTTGGAAAGGGGCGATAACGACCGTAAACTTTTGAAATAGCAACCGTCTATTGTTTATACAATATGGAATTTGTAATATTCTAAATATTAATATATTATACTCCATAGAAGAGGATAAGGCATGTCAAAGATGCCGTCCCACCACTATCTCGGCCTTATTGTATGGTTTTACCGGACCGTACATTCGGCAGTCGTGGCCATGAAAATTACCTCCGATGCGTACGTCGGCCGAGTAGCTGTCTTTGCGTAGGCTGATCACCATGTTGGCTGAGACCCCGGCTCCGGATACGGAGTATTCGTATCTCCGGTTGCCTTTTTTGTCTGTGCTGTGTGCTGTCTGACGTATTCTCCCTTCCACAGTGATGCCGCCCATGCCATTGGCGCCTGGACGAGGGTTGCGGGCGCTGGCCAGCTGTATGATGCAGCTGCCATCATGCACGGCTACAAAATTGACAGAATTATCTGTGCCATGGTGCATGCGGCCTCCGTCAATTTGGATGCTTTCAGCTTTGATTATAAATTCCATGTTGTCAAGATTGGCGATTGCACCGGCTGCAGCGAGTGAGTCGGCCTGGTGCTGCAAGGTTTTTTGTTCGGGTGTGAGACGTGGTGAGCATCCGGCCAATGTGGCGCAAATGGATAATACAATAGTGGGAAACAGATGGAAACGCATGTGCAATGTTTTTTAGTGTAAATAAATAGTTGATGCAAACTTACGAAAAGTCTTTGAAATATAACGTCCGTAGATGAAAAAAGATTTGGCGATGGCGATGGGATTTCGTAACTTTGTGCACAAATTCAACCTACCGACATGGGATTTTTCAGTTTCTTCTCAAAAGAGAAAAAAAAGACACTTGACAAAGGCCTTGAAAAGACAAAGGAAGGCGTGTTCAGTAAGTTGCGCCGGGCGTTGGCCGGACGCCGCACCATAGATGATGACTTTCTTGATGAGCTTGAGGAGATTTTCATCACTTCGGATGTCGGCACGGAGACGACCCTCAAGATCATTGAGCGTATACAGAATCGCGCTGCGCGCGATAAGTATGTGGGCACCGATGAGCTTAATGCTATGCTATGCGATGAGATTACGGATTTACTGGCTGCCGACACCACAGGTGCTGACACAAGCACGGGCGAGTTCCGTCTGCCCGAGGCTCCGCGTCCATACGTAATAATGGTGGTAGGTGTTAACGGTGTCGGAAAGACAACAACAATCGGCAAGCTCGCCTATCAGTACAAGCAGGCTGGTTACAAGGTGATGCTTGGTGCCGCCGATACGTTCCGTGCCGCTGCCATAGAGCAATTGCAGGAGTGGGGGCGTAGGGCCGATGTGCCTGTCGTGAGCCAGCAGCTCGGCTCGGATGCCGCCGCAGTGGCTTACGATACTGTGTCATCGGCCGTGGCCAATGGCGTGGACGTGGTGATAATTGATACAGCCGGACGTCTCCATAATAAAAAAGGTCTGATGGATGAGCTCACCAAGATAAAGCGCTCCATGTCCAAAGTCGTGCCAGACGCGCCTGCCGAAGTGCTTCTTGTGCTTGATGGCAGCACTGGGCAGAACGCTTTCGAGCAAGCCCGCCAATTCAGTGCCGCCACGCAGGTGACCCATCTCGCCATTACCAAGCTCGATGGTACAGCCAAAGGTGGTGTGGTGATCGGAATCAGTGATCAGTTCAGGATCCCGGTGAAATATATCGGCCTGGGAGAGGGTATCTCCGACTTGCAGGTATTCGATAAGAAGGAATTTGTGGATTCGCTTTTCGGCAGCAAATGAAACGCGGATTGCAATCGGTGGATATCATCACCATGGGCTGTTCGAAGAATCTCGTGGATTCCGAGCGGCTCATGCGCATGTTTGCCGACGCGGGTTGCGATGTCAGGCACAATCCGTCGAATTTGCGCGGCGGGGTGGTTGTGATCAATACCTGCGGATTCATCGGCGATGCCAAGCAGGAGTCCATTGACATGATATTGGAGTGCTGCCAGGCCAAAAGCCGTGGCGAGTGCAGTGCTGTATATGTGATGGGGTGCCTCTCGGAGCGATACAGTCGTGAACTGCCGGCCGACATACCAGAAGTGGATGGATGGTATGGGAAATTTGACTGGGTCGGAATCATCACCCACTTGCATAAATCCGCCTCACAGGCTCCGGATTGGGAGCGTACGCTCACCACTCCTGCGCACAGCGCTTACCTGAAGATAGCCGAGGGGTGTAACCGTTTTTGCGCTTATTGCGCGATTCCGTTGATCACAGGACGTTACCGGTCGCGCCCAATCCCTGAGATTCTCGCCGAAGTGCGCTCGCTTGTGACCCGCGGGGTGAAGGAATTCAATGTCATAGCCCAGGACCTGACCTATTATGGCAAGGACATATACGGAGAATACAGTATCGCTGAGCTTGTTGATGAAATCGCGGACATACCCGGCGTGGAATGGATCAGGCTTCATTATGCCTATCCCACCGATTTTCCGATGGATCTGCTTGACGTGATGGCGCGCCGCGATAATGTGTGCAAGTATCTGGATATAGCATTGCAACATGTATCCGATACGGTGCTCGGGAATATGCGTCGCCATATCACTGGCGGGCAGACACGGACGTTGCTGGCCGAGATACGTCGCCGAGTACCCGGAATACACCTGCGCACTACGCTTATGGTAGGTTTTCCGGGCGAGGGAGAGAAAGAGTTTGAGGAATTGAAGGAATTTGTGCGTGAACAGCGCTTCGAGCGGATGGGTGCATTTGCATACTGCGAGGAGGAAGATACGTATGCTGCCACGCATTATGCCGATTCCATACCGCAGGATGTGAAAGACCGGCGCCTGGCTGAACTGATGGAGATTCAGGAGGAAATATCACTGGATGTCAACGCAGCCAAGGTCGGTAGCCGTATGCGAGTGATAGTTGACAGTGAGACGCCCGAGTATTTCGTAGGGCGCACTCAGTATGATTCGCCGGAAGTGGATCCCGAAGTGCTTGTATGCAAGACATCACCCATGAAGCCGGGTGATTTTGTGGATGTGGAGATAACAGAGGCAATGCCATTTGAACTTATAGCCCGTCAGGTATGACCTCAGATAAGTCCGGCCGTCCGTTGCTGGTCATAATTATGGCAATTGCGCTGCTTGTCGTTCTGTCACTGCTCCCATGGAGCCGGTGGACAGGCGGTATGCTCAAGGATTTCAGTCTTATTTCAGATCTGATGCCCGAGGTCGCTGATTCGGTGCCGTTAATCGCTGCTGACAATGTGGATCCGATGCTCCAGGCTGAGATTGAAATGCTTAATGTGGATGATTCGGCACATGTTGAAAATGACAGCACTGTGTGCGACACTATATCCGTGTGCCCTGCCGATAATGCCTCCGATGGATACTATAATCCGCGGGTGGATGGGAATCTGCCTATTGAGGATTTTACGGTATCCCGTGGCGGGTTGGCTCATCTGCGTGCGGCTCTGGGTAGCCGCCAGTCGCGCACGGTGAGGATTGCCGTGGTCGGGGATTCGTATATCGAAGGTGACATTTTCACGCTTGATCTGCGTGATGCGTTGCAGACTGAGTTCGGAGGCCGAGGCGTAGGCTTCATGGCCGCGCATTCGGATATACCTGGATTCAGGCGCAGTGTGTCACAGAGTTCAAGCGGATGGGAAGAACATGATGTGCGAAAGCCCTCGCATTTTCGGCATAAGACACTTTCAGGCTGTTATTTTACAGGGAATGAAGGCTCGGTGGTGAATTATAGGGGCGTGAAGTCGAACCCGCGCCAGGCCGCTTGGTCATCATCGCGCTTGCTGTTCATGGCTCCGGTTTCCGGTGCTATCACCGTAACCACTGATGGGGGCACTCAGCGGTGCGACGTGGCAGGAGCCGCCGACAGCGTGCAGCAGATATTGATTACTGGCGAGACTGCGCGATTTAAGGTTGAGAATCAGGTGCCCGGACTGGTATTTTTGGGCGCATGGCTCGACGATGGCCAGGGCGTGAGCGTGGATTGTATGTCGGTGAGAGGAGTGTCGGGCATAACGCACCGATCTACTGATGCGGCGCTTGCCCGTGAGATGGCCAGGTTTGTGGATTACGACCTGATAATAGTGGAATATGGCATAAATGCGCTCACGGCCTCGCAGACAGATTATTCTGCTTACGGTGGTCTGATGGTGAAATCGCTCAGGAGGTTGCGCGAATGCTATCCGGATGCGGATATACTGATGATGGGCGTGGGCGACCGTGGCCAGAAGGTGGGTGGTGAGGTACACTCAATGCCTACGGTGAATGCGATGGTCAGGGCTCAGCGTAGGGCTGCCATGGATGCGGGAGTACTGTTCTGGGACACCCGTGAGGCTATGGGAGGGCAGGATGCCATTGTGGATTGGCGAGAGAGACGTCTGGTGAACGCTGATTACATACATCTTAATTCAGCCGGAGGCAAAGTCCTGGCGCAGGAACTTGTGAAAAGCATCAAGATGGCTCTGCAGTGACCCGGTGAACAATTCCAGGGCGAGGTTGTTGTATTTTTGAAGTCTAACAACAATCAAACTGTCTCAAATATGACATATACACAGCCCAAACTCCCATATGCGCCTGATGCGCTTGCGCCCGTGATTTCCCAGGAGACCATAGATTATCACTATGGCAAGCACGAGAAAGCATACATAGACAATCTTAACCGTCTGATAAAAGGTTCACAGTTCGAGGACATGGATCTTGAGGATGTGATCCGTCAAGCATCGGGTGCACTGTTCAACAATGCATCTCAGGCGTGGAACCACATATTCTATTTTTTCACTTTCGCTCCGAACAGCGGAGGTGAGCCAGGTGGCGAATTGCGCGCGGCTATCGACCGCGACTTCGGATCGTTCGACGATTTCAAGAAAGCGTTTGTCGACGCCGGTGTCGGACTGTTCGGCTCAGGTTGGGTATGGCTCAGCCGTGATGAGTCAGGCAAACTGTTTATCACCCAGGAGCCGAATGCCGGCAATCCCATGACTTCCGGTCTGGTGCCGCTGCTCACATTCGATGTGTGGGAGCACGCCTACTACCTTGACTACCAGAACAGACGCGCTGATGCGCTCAACAAGCTCTGGGACATCGTGGATTGGGAAGTGGTGGAAAGCAGATACTGATCCAGACAGAAATCTTAAAACAGAAAGATTATATATTAAGCATAATGTGATGAATGGAAAGGGAGGAGCTCGGGAGAGTCCCTCTTTTTCTTTATGCTCAGATAAATTTCAGCGGCAGGGTGTCACGCGATGCCTGCTCTATGCGCTTGTTGCGCCAGCATTTGCGGCACACGGCCACATAGCGGTCGTCACCGCCGATCTCCACCTGAGCTCCTTCCTCCACAAAATCTCCGTTGTGGTCTATACGGGCATTTATTATAGTCTTGTGTCCGCAGTTGCATGTGGATTTGATCTCGTCGATAGTATCGGCTATCTCAAACAAGCGGCGGGAGCCTTCGAACAGGTGGCTTTTGAAATCCGTGCGCAGGCCGTAGCATACCACATTGCTGCCGAAATCGTCAACGATGCGTGCCAGCTGGTCCACCTGCTGCTCTGTCAGGAACTGCGCTTCGTCGATCAGATACCAGTCGATGATCTCTCCTGATTCTTCATACAGATTGCGTGCGTAAGTGTATATGTCGGTGTCGGGGTATATCCACCGGCATTCACGTTCGATGCCGATACGTGACTTTATCACATTTGTCTGGTCGCGGGTGTCGATCACAGGCTTCATGCAGACATAGCTCAGGCTGCGCTCCTCGAAATTATAGGCTGTGGTGAGCAGCAACGCGGTCTTGGCCGAGCCCATCGTGCCATATCTGAAATATAATTTTCCTTTGCGGTACATTTTATCTTTCTTGGGATAATGAATCTGAAGCCAAAGATACGAATAAGTGAGCGCAATGGCAAATGAAATTTCGTGGGAGCAGAGATATTTAGAGGTTGTTTAATAAGAAATGTGAAAAGATAAGCTGCGGATGTCGGAGCAGATTTTGGACTGAGGCAATGGAGCATAGCGAGCTATGTGACTGAGCCGAAGGCCGGAAGATGCCCGGCAGACGCAGAACCTATAATATTTCATATTCATTTGGGTCTATTTTTTGTTTGAAGTTCTTTAACCGATTGCTTGCGATGGTGTGTTCTTTGCTAAATTCTTCTAATCCGTCGGTCACGTAGCTCGCTACGCTCCCTCCTCTGTTATAAGAAATTATCTAAATAACACACCACTTCTCTTTTCACATTTCTTGTATAAACAACCTCTTATTTTGCCATCAACCGGTTAGGTTGTGGGAATTGGTATGAGGCGAAAGTGGCACCCTCGTCAAGTGTGAAATTAGGCAGCTTCCCGCTACGCGAGATGAATGATACTACGCCATAACAGAATGTCTGGCCAAAGGTGTATCTGTCGTCATATATCTGCACATACTTCAGCAGACGGGCATCGTAATCCAGGAACTTCTGTACGTCATATATCGGAACACCATCAAACAGCACCAAGGCAGGCCATTGCGGATAGGTGTAGAGTTGCAGTATGCCCTTGTTGCGTTTAACTCCGACCCCACGGATAAACTCAGTAAGCATCTCGCGGACTGTTGACATGCTGGCCCATTCGTCCAGGTCATAGATGTATTGAGGTGTCGAGCCCATGAATATGACGCTTCGCGGCTGCGGGTCGTTATCCCGCCATTCGTCAATGGCTATCTGGCGCAGCGCCTCGTCGTAATGACGCTTCAGGGCTTCCTCTGAGCATCTGACAGTCAGTTGGGGCAGACTGGATGGCAAAACCTGTGCATATGGCGAAAGGAGCGTCACGGGCATGGATTTTCCTTCCTGGCTGTAAGCGCACACTAAGGACGGCTGGTCTCCGTAAATGTCTGTTGTGTAAAAATTGTAATTGCCGTTGTCGGCTTCCCGTCCGTCATATATCATCGTGAATTTGCCTACCAATGCCAGGCGTACAGTGCTGATGTCTGCGGTGTCGGCCGACACATGAGCGGTGACGATATGCCCCTCAAGCTCGTAGGCAAACGGAAACTCGGCTGGGGATGTGTGGGCCTGCACACCGGGGTTAGTGACCGGGTCAAGCAATGCGGTGACTGTATCATCATCTGAAGGAAGGAATTTGATATTATCCTTGGGTGAGAGCGCAGTCGGGTTTATTATGCCTATCTGAGTGGTGAAGAATGCCGATTCTCCGAAATTGCGCAGCCCGCGGGTGTATACACAAAGCTGGTATGTGCCGCTGTGCATGGCCGGGGGGAGGGGAATCTCGCCATAGCCGCAACCTCCGTCAAGAGACAGCATGGCCTGAGAATACAGCTGTGTCGTATCCGCAATCTCAACGTAGGCCACACGGCTCGGGGAGGGGGTGCCGTCGGGCAGGCTCACTTTGACATTGAGTCTCACGTGCTCGCCCACTATATAGCATGTTCCGTCAGTCTCGGCACTGATGCGCTCCTGTGCGATCTGCGCAGATGAGGCAATATACGCCAGGAGTAAAAAAATGAATATGAAGATTCTGTTCATGGGGTACTGTTTTATTCAATTGTCCTGCCAAAAATCCGGGCGTTCCAACGAGGCACCCCAATAAGGGTCGCGGCAATCTATGCACCATGGCAGGGTCCATTCCGACTTATTGAGAATTCTGTCATAGCGGTATACACGGTAGCCTCTCATGTATAGCATGTCTATGGTTACGCCTTCTTGGGATAGGGCTTCGCTGGAAATGATCGTCGGCCTGACTGTGGTCTTATAGCCCACATCCTTCCAGTTGATGTATATACCGGCATCGGAGGCTTTGAGATGCACGCCTACGTAGCCCACGGCCTTGTGCCCAAGGGTGTTGTGGATATTTGTAGGCAACTGTGACGGCATCAGGGTGAATATCCCTCCCGTCTGGGTGGACTGGAGCTCCATCTGTCTGTAGTACTCATATTCTTTTTTAGAGATGGCCACCTGATGGATTGTGGTATGGTACCGGGTGTTGAAGCGATTGTCTGTATTCGGCACGGTATATAGCGCATAATCCTTTAATGCGCCGTTGCCGTAATCAAGGTTGTTGCCGATTATTACCCTATGATTCGCCTTGTGGCACCAGCCGCGGTTTATTTTCTTCAGCAAAGGCTCAATAGTGCAGCTTTGAGGTGAATACTCCCACAGGGCCACGAGCGGGGTGTTCACTTCCCAATGCTCGTCGTAGGTCCACATATAGTACTTTTCGCCATGAGGATCTTCGTTGGTGATACGCAGCTGCACCGTTCCGCCATCGGGGGAGAGGGTGTAGGACACCTGCTTGAGTTCCGGCGATGTCTCCGGATACATAGGCTCGGATTCGTACACACCTTCATCGGGCACCTCTACCCGCAGATGATAGGTTTGGTTAGGATCAAGCTCCCCTATGTATATATAATATCTTACGCCCTCTTGCCTCTGTACGCCGAAAACCTGGCCGTTGGAGCATATCACATGTACTACGGCTCCCGACACGACTGACGGATTCTCATAATCGGCGATATCTCTGTTACAGTAGGTGCGTTGGATGAAAAACTCGCATTCCTTGTTGCCCACTATCTGACCTCCCACTACAAGAATTTCATTTTCCGTGTCTTGCATTACCACTTCATAATCCTCAATACAGGAGGTAAGGATTGAGAATGTGAGGAAGCATATAGCTGTATATAGATTTTTCATGGTCAGAATACGATGTTATATGAGACGTAGGGTATCGGTGAGCCGAAGATCGACAGTTTATAGCCATGTATCTCCTTTTGGTCATACCGGAAATATATCGAATAGGCATTCTTCCGCCCCAGCAGGTTGTATACGCCTATTGTGAACCAGCTGTGGGTCTTGTTGGTCAGGTGGTGGCTCGGCTCGATGCTGAACGACCAGTCGACCCTGAAATAATCCGGCATGCGGAGCTTGTTGCGGTCGGAATACAAGGGGACGATAACGTTCTGCCAGGGATCATAGTACTGAGCCACCGGGGCGGTGTACGGATGCCCTGTCCTATAATCCACATTGACAGATGTGCTGTAGCGGCGGGTAAACTTGTAGTTGCCTACAAATTTGATGATGTGCGGGCTGTCGTAATCGGCCGGGAACCATGCACCCTCATTGATCAGGGCGGCTCCGTCGTTTCCTTTCTGCCGCAGCTGTGCGCGGCTGTAGGTGTAGCTGATCCATCCGTTGAGCTTGCCGGTAGGTTTGGTCAGTTGCAATTCCAGTCCATATGCGCGGCCTTGTGTGCCTACGACATCGTCTTCGAGATGCGGGTTCATCACCAGTTGCGCGCCGCTGCGGTAGGCCAGGTAATCGTCCATGTCTTTGTAATACAGCTCTGCCGACACCTCGTATCCGCGCGACGGGCTTTGCCAGAAGTAGCCGGCCGAGGCTTGCCAGCCGCGCTGCGGCTTCACTTTGGCATTGCTTAGCATCCAGGTGTCGGTCGGAGACATGATCACGGTATTCGACACCTTGTGTAAATACTGATGCATGGTGTGGAATCCAAGTTTCAGTGTATGGTCGTTTGTGATTTTGTAGGTTGTCGACAGCCGGATGTCAGGATTGACGTATGATTTTGTGAGCTCCGGCCGCATGGAGTTGAAGATATTCAGGCGCAGACCGCCAACCGCTGACCACCTGTCATTTATCTGCCAGGTGTCTTCGGCAAACAAAGCGCTCTCCAGAGCCTTGTCATCATTCAGTTTGCGCCCCACGATGTTGGAGTTCTCGCCGATAGGGTCATATTGTCCCGGCATCACCAGATAGTATTGCGACTGTAATCCTGTCTTGAGCGAGTGCATGTCGTTGAGCCGGTAGGATACAGAGGAGCGCAGGAAGAGCTGGTTGAGAGAGAAAGACAGCCGTCCTGCCGAGAATTCATCCTCGGTATTGTCATTCTCATAGTCATAATGATCGTATCCCGATGAGATATGGAAATTAGTGCGGTCGTTAAACCTGGTCCGGTATTCTATGGATGCGTTCAGGTTAGAGTAGGCGTACTTGTCGAAGTCGGTGAACGAGAACTGATCCCGGCTGTAGTATCCGGATGCCTGCAGGTTGCCGTTTTCGCCCACGTCCCATGATAGCGTGGAGCCCAAGTCCCAGAATCCGGCTTTGCCATTTTTGTATCCGCTTTTTTCCGGGAGTTTTTTCAGCATCCAGTCGGAATATGTGGCACGTCCGCCTATCAGCAGCGATGCGCGATTCTTTTTGAGAGGGAGCTGCAACATGGCTTTCGACGTGACAAGGCCGATGCTGGCCGAGCCACCGAACTTCTCCTTGCCGGCTGTCCGGCCCTTGATGTTCATTACCGACGACAGACGTCCTCCGTATTGGCTGGGCAAGCTGCCCTTGAACAGTTCCGTCTCAGAGATCATATCGGAGTTGAAGGCGGAGAACAGTCCGAACATGTGCGTCGGGTTGAACACCGTATTCCCGTTGTAAAGAGTCAGATTCTGGTCGGAGCCGCCGCCGCGCACGTTAAGCCCGCTCGCAGCTTCGCCGGTTGAAGTCACACCTGGCAGCATCAGCGCGAGTTTCAGGACATCGGCTTCGCCCATTACCATAGGCACGTTGCGGAGCAAGGCCGGTCGGAACGATTCCATGCCGGTGTGCGTGGCCGCCGATTTGCTTTTTATCGCCACGACTTCGACATCGTTCAGCATATGAGTCTCGCGCGACGGTTCCAGAGGGGCGATGCCGGGAGTTGTGGGATTGCTCTCTTCTGCCACCGACTCGTAGTGCGGTTTTTTATTGGCGCTGTAAGTGTGATACGCCGTCAGTGATTCGGGAACGGCTATCGACGTGAAGATGCTGTCGGGGATATTCCCGTTGTCGGCGGATTCGGGCGCGATGGCTTGTATGCGCGCACTGGTGGACGTTTTTTCATCCCCTGTGCCGGTGGCCGGATAGTGCGAGTTGAGCAGGGCTACACATTGCGCCAGATCCTGCTGTCGTGTCTTATCCTTGAATTTCAACCTGTTTGTCTTTTTCAGCGCTTTCAGTTCGTTGGCATATTCAGGGCATGCGCGGCATAAGTCCTTGAATTTTGCCACCTTTGTGAGTTTTCCCATCTGATCGCGCAGGTAATACACGTCGTCTGTATATACCGTATGCACAATGCGCCCGTCCACAATGATATCAGTGCCTTGTCTTTTCGTCCGGGCATGCAGGAGGTCATACGCGCCCTCGGCCTCGAGGCATACAAACCAGCCGTCCATGCGCTCGTACCTCTTGCCATCGATTGTGAAATAACTGATTTTGTTCTGGTCAGGCACCACCGCCACCTGCCGCTCGGGAGTGAGCACAACCACCTCGTTGCTCATGATGTTGTACCGCAACATTACCGTATCGTAGGGCACACCGTCGTAGCATACCCCGGCGCGATGATAGTCGGTGACATCCCAATACGGGTGCCCTTTCCATGCCGATGTAAGCATCTTGGACTGCGGCTCTATCCTGCCGTAATATAGCGCGGCATTATCCCCTGCGGTCTGAAGGCAGACAGACAGTATGAGTGCCAGGAATGCATTGCTCATTGTTTTATAGTTTGAAAGTCACTGAATAGCAGGGATGCTCCAGGGAGCATCCCTACGGTGTTAACCAGATGATTATATGAATACGGATTGCCAGTGTATGGATGATTATACAATCAGTCTTCCGGACTCCATTTATGGATGATTACCCAGTTTTTGTATTTAGTATTGTCTTCCGTGTTGCCTTGGTCATCGTAAAATTGGCCGTGCTCCTTATCCTCGTCATATACGAAATACTTTCTTGTGGCAATGTATCCCCCCATCATGATATAACCTTTGGAGATACCGTCTGTCTTGCTTTGCAGCCACTCTGGCAGTTCTTCTTTTTTTCTAATAGAATAACCGACCCATCCTAAGGGAGTGGACATCCCACGGGATGGATCCCATTTATATATGATAGCCCAGTCTTTGAGCTTGTGTTTGTCAGGCGTTAGGTGACCCTGGGCATCGTAATGTTGGCCGAATTCCTTTTCTGTATCATACACGAAATACAGGAGGTCATTACCGCTGCCGGCTTTCATGATATAGCCTTTGGTGATACTTTCTGTCATGTCGACCAACCACGCAGGGAGTTCACTCTTTTTTATAAGTTTAAATTCCACCCATCCTTTGGCCGTGGTAGTCTCCCCTTTAGGGTTGTCCGCTCTAATGTTTGAGTCCAGAGCATCATCCGTATCCCAATCCGGCGGCAATGTGGGCTCATCCTTGGTGCAGCTCAGAGCCGCAATAAGCAAAGGCAGTATTAATAGAAATTTGAGTTTCATATGGATTATAATTAAGTGTTTGAATCAGATAAAAATATACGTCAGAGTTGATGCACAGCTCCGCAGAGCAGTCGGGTGTGGTTGGGGGTGTCCCCGGGTCTTGCTACGCTCCACCCGGGGTTACCGATGGAATCACCGCTCTGCGGTGCGGATAATATGTCACTGACAAGCTGTGTGGCAGATTTTATGGATGATTACCCGTTTTTTGATTTTCATAAGAAGTGTATGGTGGGGTTACCATTTGTAGATGATCACCAAGTATTTATGATAGGGGTTGTCAGGCGTTGGGTTGCCTTGCATATCGTAATACTTACCGTGCTTCTTGTCTTCATCATATACGAAATACTGGAATCCATCTTTATTGTAAGTTTTTACGATATAGCCTTTGGCAATGCTTTCTGTCTGTCTCAGTAGTCCTGCAGGCAGCTCTTCTTTGTTGACAAACCTATAATCCGCCCATCCTTTGGGAGTTAATAGTCCCAATGATGGATCCCAGCGATGGATAATTCGCCAGTGTTTGATTTTAGGGTTGTCAGGCGTTGGGTTGCCTTGTGCATCGTAATATTGACCATCTTTTTTCCCCTCATCATATACGAAAAAGAGTTCATTACTTCCGACAGCCATCATTATATAGCCTTTGGCTATACTTTCAGCATTGTTCTGCATCCATGCAGGCAGTTTTTCTTTTTCTACAAAATTATAACCAACCCATCCTTTGGGAGTGAACAGAATAAAAGATTCCGGCCACTTATAGATAATCGTCCAATCATTGAGATTGGGGTTGTCAGGCGTTGGGTTGCCCTGTGCATCGTAATGTCGTCCGTATTCCTTTTCTTCGTCATATACGAAATACAGGAGTTCATTACCGCTGCCGGCTTTCATGATGTAACCACAATTAATACTTTCCGCTTTGCGTTGCAGCCACGTTGGCCAATCTTTTTTATCAACAAACTTATAATAGACCCATCCCTTGGGCGTATTAATTTTTTGTTTGGAATAATCAGCATATATCATGGAACTAAGAGCATCATCCATATCCCAATCCGGTGGCAATGTGGGCTCATCTTTTGAGCAGCCCAGAACTGCAATAAGCAAAGGCAGTATTAATAGAACTTTGAGTTTCATATGGATTATAATTAAGTATTTTCTAATTGACGGCAATTTTCTTGACTGTATCCTGCCCGTTATAACGGACTTTGATCAGGTAAAGTCCACTTCCGTCTACCGGGAAGGCTACTTCTTTTACATTATCAGTTATCGGCTGATAATATAGTACTTCTCCAGTGGTCAATCTTTGAATCATCACATAATCGTCATTCAGGTTGCTTTTCCCGATAATAACGTTGTCATCATTATCTATATCCGGCAAAGAGACTGTGATTTCACCATTCCCTTGAGTTATTCCGATGGAATGAGCCGCAGACGAAGAAAAAACTGGAATATTAAATGTGCCATTTGAACTGGTTATTGTGATTACAAGAGTGCCGGATGAAGGCATGGATGCCTTTATATAACCACTTATCGGATTGAAATCCCACTTAGTAGGGACTGCATCGCCTTGGGTTGTGACTGTTGCATCAATTAAGTTGGGCGATGTAATTTCCAATGAGCGGTTTGGTGTATAATAAACAAAGTATGGAGGGCTACTTATTTGAGTTTTTGCGCCTCCATCTACACTGTAAAATCCATAAAACCCGGTATATGAGTATATTTTCTTGGAGGCATAGATAACATTGTAGTCTCCAAATCGCATATCTGCCAAAAGAGTGGCATTATATACGTTATTGTTTTGAATTTTTGTTAGATTGCATTGCTCATCACTTTGATGATCAATGCGGATTGATTTTGTGGCATCTGAAATACTCCATGATGCTGTGTATCCGGATGGTAGAGGTGTCACGGAATACGTCGCAGAAGTGTTGAATAGCGTGGGACCATCAATATTGGGGCTGTATCTTTTATAGTATTTATATGTGTGACCATAATTAGAAGGAACATTTGTCGGTGAATGGCGGACTAATGACAGAGGTCCCCATTTTGACAGATATTCATTGGAGTTGAGGCGAATTGCTGAATGTGTTATTTGCCAGGGCGTTCCATAAGTGACAATGGAAGCCTCAGACTCATCAACCTCGTAATAGGTTCCTGTTTCCCAATAGGGATCAGGACAAGAGTCAGTATAACCTTCTATATCATATACTCCTATCCATATTTTGTCATCATAATTGCCTTGATACATATGCCAAGCATATGCATGGCAATTATATTGGCGGGTTGCATCATCAACAACTGTTGCCCCGGGATAGTTCGTGGTGATACTATTTCTTATAGTTACTTTTTCATTAGTAGAATAGTCGGCAGAAGTAAGTTTGTAGGCATATACCGGATACATGGCCGGTGTATATCTTGTTGTAAATTTATAATATCCACCATTAAAATATAAAGTATCAGTTGATGAGCTTTCACTTAGTTTTTTTGACATGTGATCAATGATGCCAGATGATACAGATTCCTGTATGACATCAATTTTTGCCAACGAGCCGATGGAGGATTGCAGTTGTTGGCTCTGCGCGTCTGTCATAGGTTCGGCAGCCAATGTCCGCTCAAGCATATAAAGCAATACATTGAAGCGCAGAGTGTAGCCGCCCATATCTGTGACGGAAGTCCTTTTGGCAGAGGTCAAGGTTTTATTGATAGCTTCGACCTCATCAATCAGGCACGGCTTCAGGTCGGTTCTGCCAAACAGTTCTTTGAAGCCATTGAATTCCGACATTAACGCATTGAGCCCTTCCTCGGAAGAGTTGTATGCGTAGAAATCGGTTAGATAAGGGTAGTCAAGGCACAGCGTAAGCAATTCGGATGTCTTGATGCCGCTCAGGCAATCAGACGGAATTTCCAACGCGGCTTTTCTTTCATTCGGAGTGGTGAATGAATTCCACTTCGCATCCTTCGGGCTGAAAGGATACTTAAACTGGCCGAATGTTTGTCCCGGCATAAGGACGGAACACAAAGCAAAAATTAAGATTCCGGATAAATGTTTCATATGTATGGTTTTTTAAGGTAATACAATAATGATTGATTCCACCAGCACGGATATTTGGAGTGCAATGCGTGTCCCAGATTGTCAGCAATGGTTTTTCAGTCGCAAATATAGCCATATTATTTTGTTTTGCAAAAAAAAATAATAAAATGTGAGAAAAAGTTATGCTCCACTCACAAGTTGCAAATGTTAAAATCGCGCAATCTGTGTTTTTTATCAGCGAGCTGATTGATTATTCAATAATTTTATCTAATTTTGCAGCGCTAATTCCATATACCTATCCACGCAATCTGATTCAGAATTATGAGATTTTTTAAGAAGTGTTTGCTGTCGTTGTCGGCTGTTGCGGCAGTTTTATGTTCGTGCAGTACCCCCAAGGATATCACGTTGTTTCAGGACGCGGGTCCCGGGTCGCTAACCCCGGTGGCTCCCCAGCAGGAAATAAAGCTGCGCAAAGGTGACGTAATCCAGATAATCGTATCAAGCAAAAATGATCAGCTCACCCGCCTTTTCAACAAGACTGTGAATTATTACAGCTATGGTGAACAATTGCGAGGTTATACTATTGATAACCAGGGGAATGTGGAATATCCCATCCTTGGCCCGCTGCATCTGGCAGGCATGACACGCCAGGAGGCCACTGAATATATACAGTCGCAGCTGCGCAACAAGAACCTGGCCAATGATGCAGTGGTGTCGATAGAATTCTCCAAACTCACATACTCTGTGCTTGGAGCAGTGGCGCGCGCCGGTGAATATAATATTGAGAAAGACCAGTGCACAATTGTCGATGCCATAGCCCGTGCGGGCGACATCAGCATCGACGGCCTGCGGCAGAACGTCAGGGTATTCCGTTACGAGGGCAATGCCGAACGGGTATATGAGCTGGATCTCACCTCCGCCGCCAGCACATTTGAATCTCCGGCATATTATCTGCAACAGGGTGACATCGTGTATGTGGAATATAATGACAAAGCCAAACGAAATGCCACCAACAATGGCAACCTTTTCTATCAGTGGGGATTCTGGACATCAACAATCTCGTTCCTGCTTTCTATTGGCTTGATCGTGTTCAACAACTAAAAAAACTAACACCCAGCATTAACAACGAACTACATGGCATCGCAATCGGAAGATAATAATGTCAATGTCACTGAAACCAATCTGGAAACAGATGGCTTCGATCTGAAGAATTTTCTGTATATCTGTCTTTCAAAGTGGTATTGGTTTTTGATCTCACTGGCCGTATGCATGGGTATCGGATACTTTTACCTGCTGAAACAGCCTAACATCTATACCCGCTCGGCCGATGTAATGATCAAGACGAGCAGAAACAGTGGAGGCTCATCGTCCAACCCGATGCTTTTTGGAGATTTCGATATGTTGAGTACGCGTTCTACCATATCGAATGAGATTGTAGTATTCAAGTCTCCAGACCTTATCAGGGATGTTGTGCGCAGATTGCACCTGGATATGAACTATTCGGTCAAGGGTAAATTCCACAATTATGTGCTCTACGGCAAGAATTTGCCCCTTACTGCAAGCATAAGCGGCCTGAGCGATAACGATTATGTGGGATTCAAGATGCAGGCAAGTGCCGACAGTGTGGTCACGCTTTTTGATTTTTCCGGTAAAGGTATCTCTGAAGCTGATGCTGACAAGGTGATCAAGGCCAAGCTAAGCCAGACAGTGAAGACACCTATAGGCGACATCACTGTGATTCCGACCGAGACATTCGGAAGCTACAAGGCCGGCACGCTTCCAATAGCTGTGCGCCGCACCAGCATAAAGAATGCCACCAATATATACCGAAGCAAGCTGCAGGTGATTCAAGGTAAAGAGAAGACCGACATTCTGAAGCTCACTGCCAATGATATATCGCCTGAACGCGCTGAAGATTTCATCAATTGTGTCCTGGCCGTGTATAACCAGAACTGGATTAATGACCGAAACAAAATTGCGATCGCGACATCTGAGTTTATCGACGACCGACTTGGTGTGATTGAGAGCGAACTTGGCAATGTGGAATCGGACATCTCAGACTATAAAAGCTCCAACCTGATGCCCGATGCACAGGCTCTGGCCTCGATGTATCTCGGTCATGCCGATAAGGCTGATGCCGCCTTGATGGATCTTAACACACAGGTTTCGATGGTGAAATACATCAGGGATTTTCTCACCAACGCCACTGAAAAGAAGTTTCAGCTTCTTCCTGCAAATACCGGTCTGAGCGAGGGCGGTCTGTCTTCACAGATTGCAGCCTACAATGCTCAGCTGCTTGAGCGAAACACTCTTGTGGCGAACAGTAGTGATCAAAATCCGCTTGTGGTGGATATTGATGCTATCCTGGAGAATATGCGTATCGCCATGCTTCAGTCAATAGACAACGAACTGCAGGTGCTCAATGCCAAGATCAAAAGCCAGCGTCAGTACGAAGGCAGGGCAATCTCAAATATTGCCGCCAACCCTAACAAGGAAAAATACCTGCTTTCTGTGGAGCGACAGCAGAAAGTGAAGGAGTCGCTGTATCTGTACCTGTTGCAACGCCGTGAGGAAAATGAGCTTTCCCAGGCGTTTACAGCATACAATACCCGTGTGATCACACGCCCCGAGGGCCCTGATGCCCCTATCTCACCTGTGCGTAAGCGAATACTGATGATCGCGGCTCTGATAGGGCTGGCTATTCCCATTATCATCCTGTATCTGTCAGAGATATTGAATACCAAGGTGCGCGGGCGTGCTGATATTGAGAAGCTCTCTGCGCCATTCATCGGCGAGATCCCGCAGGCTCCCGAAGTCAAGAGGTCGCGTCTGCCAAGATTCTTGTGCCGTAAGCGTAAGGATGACCATAAGATTGTTATCAAGCGCGATAACAGAAATATCATAAATGAGGCTTTCCGTGTGGTACGCACCAATCTTGATATGATTATCTCGCGTGATCCTCAGAAACATGTCATTGCTGTTACATCGTTCAACCCTGGCTCAGGCAAATCATTCATCTCCATGAACCTTGCGGTTTCGCTTGCCATCAAAGGCAAACGTGTGCTGGTGATAGACGGTGACTTGCGTCATGGATCTCTGTCGACTTATGTTAATTCGCCCAAAATAGGTATGAGCGAATACCTCTGTGGTAAAGTTAATGATGTTAGCAGGATTATGGTGCAAATCCCTGACCATCCGACCCTGGATGTGATTCCTACAGGCAAGATTCCGCCTAATCCCACTGAATTGTTGGAGGATGTGCGCTTCAAGGGGCTGATAGATAAATTGCGCGATCAATACGATTATATTTTCATTGACTGCCCGCCTCTTGATATAGTGGCCGATACAAATATCATAGAACGTCAGACAGATCGCACCATATTCATAGTGCGCACCGGTGTGCTTGAGCGTGATATGCTGAAAGATGTAGAACTGATATACCGTAACAATAAACTTAAGAACTTAACAGTTGTGCTCAATGGCACACAGTCGTCAGGCAGCAAATACGGTTATCGCTACGGCTATAAATACGGCTATTACGGTTATTATGGCAACAAGACTTCGTCATATTATTCCAAGGATGAATAATCTCGATGTCTGACTTAGTAATAGACCACAGGCTGCGCATGTCTCGCGCAGCCTGTGTGTTTTTGGGGTGAAATGGGGCCGGATAGGAATCAGAAATCGTCGGACATAGCCGATTCAAATTCTATTTCGGCGGCAATTATGACCGGGATGTCTTCGGGCTTTATCGGAGAGCGGCGGTCTTTTGCCACTGCTTTCTTCACGTAGGCGGTAAGGGCATCCATATCCAGGTCGGTGTCGTCATTGACGTCGATATTTACCTCAAGAAGTCCGGAATCTTCATAGAAGTCCCATATCATATCTATCACGTTCAGGATCTCCCCGTCGGAGTATGCCTGTGATGATTCGGTGCTCAGGCTGGAGCGTATGTGCGCGATGGCTGCTGTTTCGTCATATTCCATATTATCAAGGATTTAAGGTTAACAATTCATCCGGAATGTCCAACACGATGGTCTGCCGGGTCTCGTCTATGTCCTCAATGAAGTCTTCTACGGCCGGAACATATAATGTGTTGCCGTCGGGTTTCCTGATGATAAAAAGGGTGTTCTCTGTCTGGTCATCGATTGTCTCGATTGTGCCCAGTGTGCTTCCGTCTGGATTGCACGCGGTGAATCCTACAAGATCGTCCAGATATATGATGTCGTCGGTGTCTTCTTCAGACATGGCCGCCAGTAGGCTCTCGGAGAAAATGTCTTTGCCGGTTAGTTCTGTGGCATCCTCGGCGGAGTCGATGCCATCAATGGTGACCAGTACGGAGTTCTCGCCCCGCCTACGGCATGAGTCAATGAAAAAAGGCACATTTATGCCGTCAATGCTGAAGATGAGGCATGCGCCGGGTTGGAAAACAGAATCCAGATTGTCAAAATCGGAAACGGCCACAAGCTCCCCGCCGATGCCGTGTGTCTTGACTATCTTTCCTATCCGGTGCAAGTGGGATGAGGAGATCATTTTTTCTTTTTCTTTTTGGAAGGGGCGGGGGCTGCCTTGAACTCATGCAGGTGTACGTCGGACGGATTCAGGTTTATGGCTCCGTGCGACATATGCAGCAGGTCCTTGAAAATTTTGGCATCCTCCACTCCCTCGGGATTTACCGCGAGCATGAGTTTCTTCATATGATTGGCCAGCAGGAGGATGAGTGTGTCACGCTCCTCGCCCGGCTCCATGGCGGCGGCACGGTCAATCATCAGTTCCACTGTCTTGCCGTAGTGGCGATGCCGGATGTCGTTTGCTCCGTAGAATACCGGGTCTGGCTGTGAGTTAAGGGATTCTGGCATGATCACCTCGTATGGCCAGTCAATATCAAGGGCGAAATTCGACATTATAGCCAGATGATCCCAGAGTTTCCGGCGATATTCTTCGGCGTTGCCTTGCGACGGAAACAATGTGTGCATGGTCTTTATGATGGTGTGTGCACATGCGGTACGCTCTTCCTTGTCCTCCAAGGTCAGGCAGTGGTCTACCATTTGTTGGATATTCCGGCCATATTCCGGCAGGATGAGTGGTCTGAGTTGTGTATTGTATGTTAGCATAAATTTATCGCTGATTTGTATTTAACGTACAAAGTTACGATTTTTATTTATATCTTTGGGAAAAATAATCACTCTGATATCATTGAATATGAAAAAACTGATTTTAGGATTGTGTGTGTCATTATCGTTGTGCGGCTGTGAGCGCGAAACTGTCATGAAGGCTGTGTATGATATAGTGCCAGTGCCTTTTGAGGTCGTGCCAGGAGATGCATCTGAGTATTTCCGGATCAATCCAGATACTGAGATAATCTATCCGGCTCAGGATACGGAAATGGAAAGGAACGCACGCTTTCTGGCCGGATATATGAAGGATCTCACCGGCATGGATTTGCAGATAACAGACAAACTGCGGGATAAGGATGTCATAATACTTACTGCTGATATGGACAGTGATAATCCGGAGGCATATGCGATTGATGTTGATAAGGACCGGATATCGGTGTCGGGTGCATCGGCCGCAGGGGTGTTCTATGGAATCCAGACATTGAGGAAATCTATGCCCGAGGCCGGATGCCATCTTGTGGATATGCCGGCTGTGCGGATTACTGACATGCCGCGCTTCCAATACCGCGGCGCGCATCTTGATGTGTCCCGTCATTTCTTCCCGGTGGATTCTGTGAAGGCCTTTGTGGATATGTTGGCCATGCATAATATCAACCGTTTCCACTGGCATATAAGCGACGACCAAGGCTGGCGCATTGAAATAAAGCGATACCCTGAGCTTACCACAATCGGGTCAGTGCGAAAGGGCACGATGGTAGGCACGGACTTTTCGAGCAATGACAGTATACCTTATGGTGGATATTACACCCAGGACGAGGCTCGCGATATAGTGGCTTATGCTGCCGAGCGTTATATCACCGTAGTGCCTGAGATCGATATGCCCGGGCATATGCAGGCCGCCCTGGCCGCGTATCCCCAACTGGGATGCACCGGTGGCCCGTATGATGTGTGGACACTCTGGGGAATATCCGAAGATGTGCTGTGTGCGGGCAATGATTCGGTGTTAACATTTATAGACGGCGTGCTTGATGAGCTTGTGGAGGTGTTTCCGTCGGAGATGATACATATAGGCGGTGACGAATGTCCGAAAGTGCGATGGGAGAATTGTCCGAAATGCCGTCAGCGCGTCCGTAGCCTTGGATTGAAGAATGATGCCGGAAGCAGTGCCGAGCAGAAACTTCAGACCATGATAATGAATCACGCGGCCGCAACGCTCGCACGCCACGGACGCAAGGCCGTGGGTTGGGATGAGATACTCGACAGCGGTCTTGACGGCAATGCCGTGATAATGTCATGGCGCGGACCCGAAGGCGCGGTAAAGGCGGTGCGCGCAGGCCACGATGCCATACTTTCGCCCACGCAGTACTGCTATTTTGATTATCTGCAGGCTCCGGATTCAATCACAGACGAGACAAAATTACCGTACTATACATACCTGCCTATAGAGAAAGTGTATAGCCTTGAGCCGGTGGACAGTGCGCTGTCGGTTGATGAGGCTTCTCACATACTTGGTTGTCAGGCCAATCTGTGGGTGGAATATATCCCCGGACTGCATTATGCGCAGTATAAGGAGCTTCCGCGTCTGGCCGCGATGAGCGAGGTGCAGTGGAGCGACCCGAAGCACCGCGATTTCGATGATTTCTCGCGTCGCCTGCCGCAACTGATACGCTTGTACGAGGCTGAGGGCTACAATTATTTCAAACTAAAAAAGTAGTGTGACATGCGCGTATTTCTGTCGTCAACGTTCGCCGATATGCAGGACGAGCGTGATTATCTGGTAAAACACACTTTCCCAGCTCTGAAGCGCATGTGCGCGGCGCGCGGCGTGGATTTCACAGTGGTGGATCTGCGTTGGGGCATCACTGAGGAGGAGTCGCAGCAAGGCAAGGTGCTGGAGATATGTCTGGATGAGGTGGACCGTACCAGACCGTTTTTCATCGGGCTGCTTGGGGGCAGATACGGATGGATACCCGAGGAGGGGCTGTCGGAGGCTGTCAAGGCGAAATTTCCGTGGGTGGCCGACGATATGGCTGCGCGGCGAAGCATCACCGACATGGAGATGCAGTACGGTGTGCTCCGTAGCCCTGAGAAAATCAACGCAGCTTTTTTCATGCGCCGCCCCGAGGCTACACCGCAGGAGTATACAGACCCGGATGGGTCGGAGGGGCATCAGAAACTCACCCGGCTGAAAGAGAACATAGCTCAGGCGGCGGAAAATGGCCAGTGCGCAGCCGCCGATTTCGCCACACCCGAAGAGCTTGGCGATAAGATATACAAGGTGTTGTCTGAGATCATAGACCGGGAGCACCCCGCATCGGAAGATGAGGATGAGATTGACCGCATGTACCGCTATCAGCGCACAGTGCTGGAGGATATGCGCCGGACTTATGTGGATATTGGCGCACTGAGGGATTTCGCTTCTGAGATAGACCGCTGCATGGATCAACGAAAAGGTGAGACTGCCTTGATGTTCCTGACCGGTGAGGCATCGTCGGGCAAGACCGCTGCGATAGCCAACTGGATGCCCGAGGGTGAGTATCGCGGGCTTCCTGTGCTGCGTACGTTCCTTAATTCAGAGTTTGTCTCAGTGAGACTGGCCGAACTATTTCTCCTTGAACAACTATATGATGGATATGGCATAGAGGAGGATGAACGGGATTATGAGTTTGATGATATAAATGATGTATTGGAAAAATTCGATATCAACCAACCTTTTATCTGGCTCATTGACGGGGTGGAGGCTTTTGATGTCAACGATGAAGAAAAGGAGCTGAAATGGCTTGGTCGGCTTCCGAAAAAAGCGCATGTGCTGGTGTGCTTCCGTAGCGAGTCCATCTCAACGTTATTGTCATTTTCGAATATGCAGGATAGTGTGATCAATATGCCGCTTCTGCCTCCCGGTGCAATAATCTCGCTGACGGAGGAATATCTGAAAAAGCATTCCAAGAGCCTGAATGCCCGCCTGCGTGTGCATATAGCCCACCACGGACTGTTCAAACATCCAATATATCTCAAACTGTTTCTGGAGGAACTGCTGCAATTCGGCGTTTTTGAAGATTTGGATGATTTTATTGACGAACTGATTGAGGCAAAGACCGCCGAACAGTTTTTCAGAAAGATAATCGGACGAATGTGTGTGGATTATCCAGCGGATGCAGTGCGCAGAGTGCTGTCGGTGCTTGCGCTGTCGGTGACAGGAATGCCGGAGTCAAGCCTGCAAGCTATCACAGAGTTGAATGCCATCGAATGGTCGGCAATGTATTCTGCGTTGTTGCCTCTGACTGCCGAAGCTCCCCGTGGGTGCCGTCTTGTGAATGAGGTGGCCGTGAAAGTGGTGCGCGGGATGATTCTTGAGGCAAATCCGGAATTGGAGCCCCGGATGCGTACATTTATTGTCAACGATTATCTTGAGATTCCGGATGAAGATGATTTTGCCGCTACCAGGTTCGATGAACTTATTCCGCAATATGTCGCGTTGGGGCGTTGGGCGGATGTTAATGACATGCTCACGTCAGATTTCACCGGAATCCTGTATCTGGTGGAAAAGGGGATGGATGTGAAGACGGATATTTTCATTTCGCTGTATGCCGCCGGATATACGCCTGTGTCTGACATGATGGCCTCAATGCTTGATATGTTCAGTAATGATCCTGAGGGCTATGCTAATCTGAAGGATAACGCTGAATTCTATAATGGGATAATGTTGAGTTATTTGCCTTTGATTCCGCAGGGACAAATCGTACACGAGACAGAACGATGCGCTGAGCTGATGCGAAACGCCGGCCAACCGCATGAGCTTGTTGAGGCAGTGGTGGAGGGCATGCACAATGCCATAAGAATACAGAAGAATGGTGGTATCGGGCTTGAGGCAGCTGTTGAAGATTCTTGGAGCTTGGACGCGGAGCCTGATATAATGCAGACGGCATTGTTGCTGAATGCAATCCCGACATTATTAGACACCCGAAGGGTGGAGCATATAATGGAGCGGGCGGAGGTTTGCTTGTCAGGAACATTTATGGGACAGGCGATAATATACCTGTGTCTGATGCGTCTGCGTCGTTTCGAGGAAGCGGATGCGCATTATGATAAAATGAGCGGTCTGTATGAAACATCATGCAGAATTTTTTATCTTATGGTGAATGTCTATGGCTGCCTGCTTGCATGCCGTCCGGTGAGCGAAGATGTATGGCGGCAGTATATGGAAGTGGTTGGGCATGTCGAGTTTCACAAAGACATACTGGACATGGTCGCGTATCTGTTGGCACAACAGGATCTGATGCGGCAGAAATCAGGTCAGCCTGACGAGGAAATAGAGGCCGATATAGACAATCTGATAAAACATAGCTCCGGGCCTGTGAATATGTGCAAATCGCTGTACGCATGGTTTGCCGTGTTGGATTGGCATATACATCGCCGTATGATATTGCCATGCCTAATAGAGTTCACGGATAGCCCGGAGATGAAATTCAACGGTCTGTATGAATTGGCTGGAATTACTGAGGAGCCAGAGGAGGCAATACAGCTGTATGAGCGTGCGGCAGATGTGCTGGCGCAGCAAAGTATGACAGAGGAAAACCAGAATAGGATGGCAGTGGCTCTTGTGAATGCTGAGAATGTGTTTCAGACTGTGAAATCCTCTTACGAATTAGGCAAGAAATATATGTCCCGGTACAGTGAATATCCACTGATTATGGCTAATCTGGCTTCCCGACAGTCGTACGCCCTGCGGCAGATGGCCGAACATAATATCGGCGGCGAATCTGAGCGGTGGCTGAATGAGGCAGTGGAGCGGTCGGCACAGGCTGTGGAGATCGCATTAGAGAAAATTCCGGAACAATTGCCCGCTTATTTGTCGCAGTACTACAGCAATCTATTGCAGATTGGCAGGCTGCTGACCGAGGACGGTGCGCTCACTGTTGAGTGTGCAGAATATCTGGATGCCTACCGCAACGCTCTGCTCCATACTGAGAATGTGAGCTATGATATGCGTACATTGGGTTGTCGCGTATTCGAAGTTTTAGGCGATTTTTCTACCGTGTGTGCTATTGCCGGGAATGAAATTGACACTCCGGCAGTGTGGAGCTCGAGGCTGCGGGTTGGTGACACTGCGATGAAGGTGCAGGCCTACAATCATTACCGTGACATGATAAACGGACATGTGTCGGCGTTGCGTGGCAAGGAGAATTTCGCCCCGGTTGCAAAATCGGTAAACGAAATTATAAGGGTGATGGACGCCTACGACATGTTCGCGCATCTTCCGGTGATTTACGCCCCTGCTGATGCTGCTGCGCCCGGCGATCTGGTGATAACGGCTTTTAGCAGAATTGCGTTGAGGGATAAGGGCGCGGACGATCCCTGTATGCAGGTGATGGGTCTGTTGGCTGCGCGTGGCGATTACCGTATGCTGTTCCTGATTGCCGCCGCCGATGAGTTGCTCCTGCCTCAGGAGAGCCGCGACATAGAGGTGACGGTGGATGTGTTGGTCAAAGATGCCATAAACAATGCCGCCGATGCCGACAGCATAGACATGCCGCTGCTGATGGAGATGATAGAATGCTACTGCACTATACCCAACAATATGAATCCGCAGGAGATGGCTCGCGTTGTCGCCTCGGATATGGCCTTGATATTGCGCCGCCGCAGTGATGCCATGGTGCATGTGGCACCGGTGGTGGAGATGTTGCTGCGGTTGCCATTGCATCTGAATGCTGAATTGTTCTATCCGCTGCTGAATCTGGAGCCTGTGCTGTCGGAATATCTGACCGGTGATGATTCTGACAGGAGCAGCAGGCTGGCTGAAAGGATATCCCTCAGCTGTCGGCTCGGGGATGATGATGTGGATGCAGCCATCAAGGATTCCGCGCTCTATGCGGCTGTCAAGGCCAGAATTGAGGCCACGGAGATTGTATATCCTGATCCCGACGCCGAGGATATAGACCATGAACTGGAGGTGTGGAGGCAATCGCGGAGCCGTTGCTCCGGCGATGAGCTGTATGACCTTGACAGCACCATGGCTTATGTCCTTGAGTTGCGTAACTATCTGGATGAGGCCATTGACATCATGCTGCCGTATGTGGATGGCGAGCATGCCGCGTCGGCCTATGCCGCATTGGCTGTGTATTATTTCCGCGCCGGGTATTTCGACAGGATAGCTGACTTTATGTCTGATGAAAAGGTGACTGATGTGGCACTTGATGAAAATAATAGCTATGACGATATTGTGTCGTTCGCATTTAGTGTGTGTCGCTATTTCCTTTATACCGATGACCCGATGAATGCTGTCAAAGGTCTGTTTGCGTTGGAGGAGACCCTGGGGTCGTTTGATGATTTTCCCGAATACGCGTTGGAGGCGGCGCATCTGCGCAGTCTTGCGATGCTGCAGCTGGGATTGGCCGAGGATGCCGCCTCAGTATTTCATGAATATGAAAATCCCGAGGAGCATGAGATCCCCGGGAATATAATCTTGGAGCGTTTCATTGCTTATGCGCGCTACCATCAGAGGAACGGCAATACGGAGGCTTACCATAAGCTCAGGGATGCAGCGCAGTCGGTTGTGGACGAGACCACCTGGCCGGTGTTGGCGCGGATGGCGCGTGAATTATAGGCTGCAGCTGAACACGCCGTCGGGGTGGGGCAGGAGCGTCCTGGCTTCGGCGGCGGCTTCTGCCGATGGGAAGAGCCCGAATACGGCGGCTCCCGACCCGCTCATGGCGGCGTAGACGGCTCCGTTGGTAATCATAATGTCCTTATAGCTCTTCACCACCGGAGCTTTGGCGAACACCGATTGCTCGAAACCGTTGTGGATGATGCCCTGCCACTCGTCAACAGGGCGCAGTATGGCTTGACGGAGCGGCATACGGGGTGTGGCGATGGTGACACCGGCATATGCCTCGGCAGTAGATATGCTCACGCCCGATGGCTTGGCCACGAGCAGGGTGAGACCGTTGAGGTCAGCGCTGACAGGCTCGAGTATGTCGCCTATGCCACGTGCCAGCATGGGGGTGTCGTAGGCGAAGAACGCGCAGTCGGCTCCTATCCGGGCGGCTATTGCGGCTATGTGTGCGCTGTCAAGCCCCAGATTGTGGTATTGGTTGAGCAGTCTCAGGGTATGGGTGGCATCGGCCGATCCGCCTCCGAGACCGGCTCCGTCAGGGATGATTTTCTTCAGGATGATCTGCACAGGTGGCAACGGGTGTCCCACATGTGTCTCAAGTGCGCGATGGGCTTTCATCACCAGGTTTTTTTCGGGCGGGCAGTCTACGCGGCGGCCTATCACGGTGAGTGACGTGTCGCAGCCTGCGGGAGCAGGGACTACCTCGAGGATGTCGTGCCAGGGCACGTGGAGCATCACAGTCTCTATGTTGTGGTAGCCGTCGGGGCGCACTCCGGTGATGTAGAGCCCCAGGTTTATCTTGCAATCGCTGAAAGTTACCATAATACGGATTCAACGTAATAAACGGATTAAACGGAGTTGTTTCCGCCTAATCCGTCGGTTTATGTCAGAAAATTATTTTTCCATGATTTCCACGGAGCGAGAGAGGAAGGCCGAGAGAGGCGCGCCTTTGAGCAGGCCGGCGCCAAGCAGAGCCAGGTCGATGAGCTGACGCACGTCGGGGCGTGTGGCGGCGTAATCCTTCACGGTCTTTTCCTCGGTGGTGCGGAGAGATTCAACGGCTTTCTCAATGTCCTTGATCTGCTGTTCCTCTTCGGCGGATGGCTTGCCGTCCTTGGCTGCCGAGCGGATGTCGGAGGCCTGTTTGTTCTTCTCCTCCATCTCTTTTTCCATAGGCTCCACGGTGGCGCCGACGGCTTCGATGGCTTCGCGTGTGATTTTCTCCACCAGCGGGTGCGATGTGTTCACCACCAGGTTGTAGCTGTCGGGAAGCTCGCTGTAGAAGCTCATTCCCGGCTGCATCGCGGCCATGTCCTTCATACGCCGCATGTATTCGTTCTGCGTGATAATCACAGGCATGGCGGCCTCTCCCATAGCTTCGAAGTTGACCAGGAAATTGGCTTTCTCAACCGTGGGAATCTGCGATGAGAAGAGGGTGGTGAGCACGCTGCGCTGCGTGGCGCTCAGGTCAGCGCTTTTGTTGTCGGCTTTGGGGATGAGATGGTCGATCACGTCGGAGTCGACGCGCACGAAGCGGGTCTTCTCGAGTTTCTGCTCCATCAGGCCTATGAAATGGCTGTCGAGCTGGCCGTCCATCAGCAGTACGTCATAGCCCTTGGCTGTGGCGGCGTTGATGTATGCGTACTGGTCGGTGGGGTTGGTGGCGTAGAGATATACGATGTTGCCGTCCTTGTCGGTCTGCTCCGGCTCCACGAGGGCTTTGTATTCGTCGAGGGTGAAGTATTTGCCCTCGGTGTCCTTCAGGAGGCAGAATTTGAGGGCTGCGTCGCAGAATTTCTCGTCGGTGAGCATGCCGTACTGGATGAACACCTTTATATCGTCCCATTTCTTCTCGAAGTCGGCGCGGTCGGCCTTGAAGAGGTCTTCCAGGCGTGAGGATACCTTCTTGGTGATGTACGATGATATTTTCTTCACCGCAGTGTCGGCCTGGAGGTAGGAGCGCGACACGTTCAGGGGGATGTCGGGCGAATCGAGCACACCCTGGAGCAGCATCATGAACTCAGGCACGACACCCTCGACCGAGTCGGTGACGTATACCTGATTGCAGTATAGCTGGATGCGGTTTTTGGTGAGCTCGAAATTGTTGTGTATCTTGGGGAAGAAGAGAATGCCGGTGAGAGTGAACGGGTAGTCGACGTTGAGGTGTATCCAGAACATCGGGTCGTCCTGTCCGGGGTATAGCTCGTGGTAGAATGCCAGGTAGTCGGCATCGGTCAGCTCCGACGGCTTTTTCATCCACTGTGGCTCGGTGGCGTTGATCACCTTGTCGCGGTCGGTGTCCTGCATCTTGCCGTCCTTCCATTCCTGCTCTTTGCCGCAGATCACGGGCACTGGGAGGAAGCGGCAGTATTTCTTGAGCAGGGTGTCGATGGTGGCTTGCTCCAGGAATTGTTTGTCATCGTCATCTATATATAGGATGATGTCGGTGCCGCGTGTGGTGCGGGTGCCTTCGCCCATGGTGTACTCGGGCGAGCCGTCGCACTGCCATTTCACGGCTGTGGCGCCGTCCTTGTAGGACAGTGTGTTGATCTCCACTTTTTTTGCGACCATGAAGGCGGAGTAGAATCCCAGGCCGAAGTGTCCGATGATGCTGTTGGCTGTGTCTTTGTATTTGGCCAGGAATTCCTCGGCTCCGGAGAATGCTATCTGGTTGATGTATTTGTCCAGGTCTTCGGCGGTCATGCCTATGCCATGGTCTGACACGGTGAGCGTTCCGGCTTCTTTGTCTATGGTCACGCGTACGTCAAGGGTGCCAAGCTCGCCTTTGAATTCGCCGAACGACGACAGGGTCTTGAGCTTCTGGGTGGCGTCCACGGCGTTGGACACGAGCTCGCGCAGAAAGATTTCGTGGTCGCTGTAGAGAAATTTTTTGATCACGGGGAAAATATTCTCGGTCGTAACCCCGATTTTGCCTTGTTGCATATGAGTTGTCAGTTGTTGGTTTTTAGTTCTTTTATTAACAACTGAGCAAAAGGTGTGCCAAAGTGCAGGACTGACAAAAATGCATAATTTAAGTTGTCAGTTGTTAGTTTTTTGATTGTTAGTCGGCGGGGCGCTCGTCCAGGAGCTGGCGGGCGCGGTCGAGGTCTTGGCGGCGCACCATCATGCGTATGTCGCCCACGGGCGTCAGCCCCAGCGGGTATATGCGGGCGAATGTCTCGCCGTCGAGGATGGTGTCTATGCCGTGGCTCTGGAGGTAGCCCTGTGCCAGGTGCGCTTCTGTGTCGGTGCTGAATGTCTGCAGCAGTGTGATTTCGTTTCTGTTCATATTATTGGTTGTTGGTTGTCTGTTGTCGGGTGCGGTAGGCTGTGGGCGACATGCCTAAGGCGGCGCGGGCGAATTTGCCGAACACCGACAGGTTGGGAAATTCCAGCAGACAGCATATTTCCTTGATGGAGCGGTCGGTGTGGCGCAGTTGCTGTTGCAGGATCTCTACGGTGTACTGGTGTATCCATTCTTTGGCTGAGCGGCCTGTGGAGCGTTTGCACACGGCTGAGAGGTATTTGGGGGTGACGCAGAGCCTTTCGGCGAAGTATGACACGGATCTATGCCGCCCTTGCGCGTCGGCCAGGAGGTGGAGGAAGCGACGCACCAGCAGGTCGCCGTGCCGCATGGCCGCATTGGGGCTTGCGGTGGTCCGGCGTGACAGCACCAGCCCGCACAGGTCGTAGAATATGGATTGGAACAGGGCGCGGATGGTCTCGGCGCGGTATGGGCTGTCGGGGTGCCGGAGCTTGAAATGCAGCAGTGCGTAATAGTTGGTCATGAGCTGCCGCGACTGGTCGTCGATTTTGAACACGGGCGATTCCGTCACGGCCAGGGTCATTTCCCATATCTGTTTGTTGGCATGGAGCATGCGCTGCAGGGCGGGGTAGGAGAGCCCTATGATCTTGCAGCCGAAGTCGGGGCTGATCAGATAGTCCTCTATATACACGTTGGGCGGGCACACGAGCATCTCGCCCGAGTCCACCCCGTGGGGCTTGCCGTTGATGCTCACCCTGGCACGTCCGCCTGTGCATATCAGCAGCAGTATCATGTCGATGTGCAGGGGCGCGTCGGTTGGGATGCGCTTGATGTCGTCGATTATGATGATGTCGCCGTCGGAGTAGTCTGCGTCTATCTGTTGGCGTATTGAGTCGGGTGTCACTTTAAGGGTGAGGTCCATGGGAAATTTTTCTTTTGAAATGCCGGTGACGGTGTTAAAAATTACCTCAAAGATAGGTAAAAACGGACACAAAAGCAATAGGGGAGATTTTTTTTCGACATATGCGGAAATTTAGGACAATAAAAATACCGTGATTAATCGCACTTTTGCATCAAATTTTTGTTTTATGTGTAAATAATAGTGAAAACTAAGACCGATATGAACGTTTCAGCTAAGATTTTCGGCATGTGCGCTATCGTGATTGCCTTTGCCGCATGCCATCGCGAGAGTAAGGACACTGAGGTTGCTGCCGTGAGGGTAAAGACAGCGGCGGTGGAGTTGCAGTCAGTGGCCGGTGGCCGCAGCTACTCGGGCACCGTGGAGGAGTCCACGGGCACCGCGCTGAGTTTCCCGGTGGCCGGCACGGTGCGCCAGTTTAATGTAAGCGTAGGCGACAAAGTGGCCAAGGGGCAGTTGATAGCCACCCTGGATGCCAGCAGCCTGCGCAACGCCTATGATATATCGCTGGCCGCGCTCAACCAGGCCGAGGATGCCTATAACCGCATGAAGCAGCTCCACGACGCACAGGCGCTGCCCGATATGCAATGGGTGCAGGCGCAGAACACCCTGGCGCAGGCACGCAGCGCGGCCGCCATAGCCCGCAAGGCCATGGACGATGCCAACCTGTATGCCCCCCGGGCCGGGTATATCTCTGAGAAGACTGCCGACGCGGGCGTGAACGTGGCTCCGGGTATCCCGGTGGTCAAGGTGGTGGACATAGACCCGGTGAAGGTGAGCATATCCGTGCCTGAGAATGAGATAGCCTCGCTGCCGCAGCAGGCTCGTGCGCAGATCATGGTGAGCGCCCTCTCCGGAGAGATGTTCGAGGGTGTGCTCAAGGAGAAAGGCGTGGCTGCCAATCCCCTCTCGCGCTCTTATGACGTGAAATTCGAGGTGCGGAATCCGCAGGGTCTCCTCCTGCCGGGTATGATATGCGATGTGCAGCTGTCGGGGGATTCTGTCCGCAGGGAGCTTACCGTGCCGGTCGATGCCGTGCTGCTCGACGCCGACAACCGCAATTTCGTGTGGATTGCCACCGGCGGCGTGGCCCGGAAGCGTACTGTGGATGTGGGCGGAATGACATCAGGCACACGCCTGATAGTGAAATCCGGCCTGCAAGAGGGTGATTCGGTGATAGTCTCCGGCCAGCAGAAGGTGAGCCAGGACACACGCGTGATAAGTATTAACCGCTAAATACCCCGCAGTTATGGCTACTGACACTGGTAATCAGAAAGGCATCGTGGCCTTTGGGCTGCGCTACTATAAATTGGTGATATTCGTTGTGACGGCGCTCGTGGCCTTCGGCATAGTGGCGCTGGACAAGATGGACAAGAACGAGTTCCCTGACTTCACCGTGCGCGAGGGCGTGGTGGTGGCCGTGTGCCCCGGAGCCACCGCCGAACAGATAAGCAAGGAGGTGCTGCCTCAGCTTGAGGACTATATCTTCAGCTACAAGGAGGTGGACAAGACCAGCACGCATTCGCGCTGCACATCGGGCATGGCGATAGTGTTCGTGGAGCTTGACGACAAGGTGAGCGACACGGATGCGTTCTGGAACAAATTCCAGATCAATCTCTCCAATGCCAAGGCCGGCATGCCCAAGAGTGTGCTCGCCCTGGAGGCTCTCACCGATTTCGGCGACACTTCGGCGCTGCTGATCTCGCTTTCGAGCGACGACAAGACCTACCGTGAGCTGGGCGACATGGCCGATGACCTGCGCCGGCTGCTGCGCCAGGTGGAGAGCGTGGGCGACATCAGCATCGTAGGCAAGCAGAAGGAGCAGATAGCCGTGTATGTGGACAATGACAAGCTCACTCACTATGGCATCAAGGCCAATCTGCTGGCGCTGAAGCTATTCAACCAAGGCTTCAACACCACCGGCGGACAGCTCAAGGGCGAGTGGTACACCGCGCCCATCTACGTGGAGCGCCCTGTGAATTCGGTGCGGGACGTGGAGCAGATGGTGGTGTTCTCCACTCCCGACGGCAATGTGGTGCGCCTGGGCGATGTGGCCCGTGTGGTGCGCGAATACCCCGAGCCGTCGTCGTACATCACCAACAATGGCTCCAAGGCCGTGCTGCTGAGCGTGAGCATGAAGGACGGCAACAATATCGTGGAGATGGGTCAGAAGGTGCAGGCCAAGCTCGACCAGTTCCAGAAGACGCTTCCCTCCGACGTGGAGATGTTCAAGATCACCGACCAGCCCACTGTGGTGAATTCGAGCGTGAAGGATTTCCTGCGCGAGCTTATGATAGCCATCGTGGCTGTGGTGATAGTGATCATGCTGCTGCTGCCTATCCGCGTGGCGCTCATAGCCGCGGCCACCATCCCTGTCACCATATTCATCTCCCTGGGCATATTCTATACGCTCGGGATAGAGCTGAACACCGTCACGCTGGCGTGCCTGATTGTCTCGCTCGGCATGATCGTGGATAATTCGGTGGTGATCATTGACAATTACGTGGAGCTGATTTCGGAAGGTGTGGACCACGCCACCGCGGCCTACCGCTCGGCTGTGGAGTTCCTCAAGGCCATATTCTCGGCCACATGTGCCATCTCCATCACCTTCTTCCCGTTCCTGATCACGCTCACAGGCATGTTCCGCGACTTCATGAATGATTTCCCGTGGGCTCTCACCATCATCCTCTTCATCTCGCTCTGCATAGCCGAGATTCTTGTCCCATGGCTTCAGAAAAAGTTTATAAAAAAGCCGATATACAAGCTCGAGCAGGAGGCCGTGGCCTCGGGTAAGAAGAAATTCTCATTCTTCACCCTGCTGCAGGGAGGCTACAACAAGCTGGCCGACCTGTGCTTCGCCTGGCCTAAGACCACCCTGGTGCTCGGTGCGGCGAGCATCGTCCTGGGCGGATGGATGTTCATGGAGCGCCCGATGAAGCTGATGCCTATCGCGGAGCGCAACCAGTTCGCCGTGGAGATTTATCTTCCCACAGGCTCGTCGCTGGCCAAGACCGATGTGGTGGCCGACAGCCTGGCCGCCATGCTGCGCCGCGACGACAGGGTGGTGTCGGTGGCTACGTTCCACGGATGCGCCTCGCCTCGCTTCCAGACCACTTACGCCCCGCAGGTGGGCGGTCCGGATTACGCGCAGTTCATCGTCAACACCGTCAGCGAGGAGGCCACCATCGAGGTGCTCAACGAGTACACGCCCCGCTTTGAATCCTATTTCCCCGAGGCGTTCTGCCGCTTCAAGCAGCTGTCCTATTCCAATGCCGACTATCCCATAGAGGTGCGTGTCACCGGCGAGGATTTCGCCTCGCTCCAGGGCGTGGCCGACAGTGTGCTGCAGCGCATGCGTTCCATTCCCGGCATACGTCTGGCCAGGGCCAACACCTCCACCCCGCAGGTGGGCGCGAAGGTGGTGCCCGATTTCACCAAGGCATCCCGCCTGGGAATCAACCACCTCTTCCTGGAAGGCACATTGCTCTCGCGCTACAGCGACGGTCTGCCCGTGGCCACTGTCTGGGAGGGCGATTATGGTGTGGACGTGACCCTGAAGTCGGAGAAATCCGTGCGATCCGACTACGCCGACCTGATGGGTGAGCAGATACCCATACTCGATATCACAAGCGCCCCGGTGAGCCAGTTTGCCGACGTGCGTCCTGTCTGGGACTACGGCCTGATGGGCTATTACGCAGGCCGCCCGGCCATCACACTCATAGCCGAGCACGACCGCCCGCTCAACACTATCGACATGACCGATAAAATCAAGGCCGAGATTGACCGGATGCAGCTCCCCGAAGGCGTGGAGGTGGCCTACGGAGGCGACTACGAGAACACCTTCGAGATCCTGCCCCAGATTCTCTCTGCCCTGGCCATAGCCGTGGTGATCATCTTCTTCATCATCCTGCTCCACTACAAGCAGGTGGGAGTGTCGGTGATCCTGCTGGTGTCGCTGCTGCTCTGCATCCCCGGCGCGGCTCTGGGATTGCTGATAATGGGCGAGCCGATAAGCCTGACATGCACCCTCGGCCTGATATCCCTGATGGGCATCCTGGTGCGCAACGCCATCATCATGATTGACTATGCCGAGCAGCTCCAGGGGCAGGACGGATACGACAACCGCGAGGCAAGCATCGAATCGGCCAAACGCCGTATGCGCCCGATATTCCTCACATCAGCCGCGGCCACCATGGGCGTGCTCCCGATGGTGATAGGCGGCAGCGCCCTGTGGCAGCCCATGGGATGTGTCATATTCTTCGGCACACCGCTCACCATGGTGTTCACCCTCACCGTCATTCCCGTGGCTCTGTGGAAATTCTCAGGAAAGACACAGATCGACCCTCCGTTCGGCGCTCCCACCCCTGATTTCCCGCAGGTACAAACGTCTAATCAGCAGTAAGTCATGAAAAAACAGTTATTACTATCAATAATATGTGCGGCTTCGGCACTCACCGCCTCAGCCCAGACCGCGCTCACACTCTCCGACTGCCGCCGCCTGGCCGTGGAGAACAACGCCAAGGTGCGCATCGCCGAGGACGGCCGCCGAGCCGCCACCGAAGTCAGCCGCGAGGCGTTCACCAAATACTTCCCGCAGGTCAACGCCTCCTGGATGGGATACCGCTCCAACAAGGGTGCCATACAGTACACGCTACCTTCCGTTGGCCAGCTCGTGCCCGAGGCCGGAAGCATCATAGGGGGCGCGCTGCCTCCGGAACTTGCCGGGCAGGTGGCTCCGCTGCTGTCAAAGTCGCTCGGCGAGATTGAGCTGATAAAGAAAGGCTGGAGCGCAGGCATCACGGCCATCCAGCCCGTGTTCATGGGCGGACAGATCGTCAACGGCAACCGGCTGGCACATGTGGGCGAAGCCGTGGCCGACCTCCGCAAGGAAGAGGCCATTGACGATGTTATCCTCACCGCCGAACAGTACTACTGGCAGATCGTCACACTGCAATCGAAAAAACAGACACTGCAGTCGGTGATGCAGATGGTGGACACCCTGGAATACCAGGTGGGCGTGGCCGTCAGCGCAGGGGTGATCCTGCCCAACGACCAGCTCAAGGTGCAGCTGCGGCAGGGCGAGCTACGCGCCATGATGGTCGACCTTGACAACGGCATCGCTCTCGCTTCCAGCCTGCTGGCTCAGTACGTCGGCCTCAGCGGCGACAGCATCACGATCGTGAGCGAGCCGGTGCCCGACGATGTGCCTCCGTATCCCCTCGACATTTACATGGAGCCGGGGCAGGCTCTCCCGTCCACAGTCGATTACCGTCTGCTCGACCAGAACGTCAAGGCATCCGACCTGCGCGCACGCATAGCCGTGGGCGAGAATCTGCCACAGGTAGGCATAGGCGCCGGGTGGATATACGACGACCTTTTCAGCCAGCGTCACAACTTCGCAGCCGTGATGCTCACCGTCAACGTTCCCATATCAGACTGGTGGGGCGGCTCACACAAAATCAAAAAAGCGCGTATCGAGGCCGAGAGCGCACGCATTCAGCAGGAAGACCTCTCGCAGATGCTTGAGATAGGCATGAGCAGCGCATGGGACGACCTCACCGCCGCCCACCGCAAGATGTCCATAGCTCACCGGAGCATAGCCCAGGCAAAGGAAAACCTGCGCCTCAACCGCAACTATTACGATGCAGGCGTGGCCACGATCACCGACCTGCTCGACGCCCAGACCCTCTACCGCCAGAGCCTCGACGGCTACACCGAGGCCTACGGAGCCTTCCGCCAGAGCCGCGCCCGCTATCTCGACGCAACAGGCCGCACCACGGATCAGGGAAATTTTGAATTTTGAATGTTGAATTTTGAATTTAGGACATGCATGACCAGCCATTCAAAATTAAAAACCCATAATTCAAAATCCAACAAATAGTGTCAGAGTGTCAGAGAAGACCGTATCTTCCTGGCACTCTGTTCTTTATCTCTGACACAGCTCTGACAGCTCTGACATCCATGCCACTCTGACATACCCATGTCAGAGTTTTATTTGCTGTATATCAGTTAATTATCGCCATCTCTGACACTCTGACACCATTTCAGCGACGTCTACTCGTGTCCCGCACTTAAAAAAAAATTGCAAAAATATTTGGAAAACGTAAAATCGTGTTGTATCTTTGCAATGTCAAAACACCTCTTTCTCCACTCCTATATATAAGGTATGGGGTAGGGCAGGCGTATATGATATTCCGGAACATCATATCAATCACAAACATTTAAAAATTAAAAATTTAAAATTAAAAATTAAAAACACACACCTATGAAAACAAGACTCATGCCACACACACCCAGCATCCGCCTCAGCAAAGGCAATGCCGCCACCACCACCGCCGCCGATGCCTCAATCTGCGACTTTCTGCCTGTAAAGGTGAAAAACATCGTGCAGGACATGGTAAAAACACAATTCCTCAACCGCGACTACCTCGCAGCCTCAATGCTCTCCGCTGCTGCCACAGCCATTGGCAATGCGCTCCGTGTGCGCATCTTCAGCAACTGGGTGGCCAATCCCGCGCTGTATATTGTGCTCGTCGGACGCGCCGGAATCGGCAAATCCGCTCCCATGAAAAATGCCCTCAAGCCTGTCTACGACCATGATTATGCCGCTTTGCTCAAATACCGCTCGCTCACACCCGCCCAGAAGAAGACCAGTCGCCTCACACAGACCGTCGTCAACGATTTCACCCCTGAGGCACTCATCCGTGCACATCAGTACAACGATCGTGGCGTGGTCGTGGCCGTGGATGAAATCCTGGGCATGTTCAGCTCAGCCAACCGCTACAACGCATCCCCGCTGATTGAGCAGCTGCTCTCCGCCTATTCTGGCATGCCCCTGAAAGTCAGCCGTGTCTCCGATCCCGAGCCTGTGGTGATACCCGCTCCGGCCATCAACATCATCGGCTCTGTGCAGACCCGCCGCCTGGACAAGATTTTGAAGCCCGAATACATGGAGAATGGTCTCATTGACCGCTTCCAGTTTGTCTACCCCGTCAAGGAGGAGGACGTGATGTGGCAGGAGGAGCCCGACACCTCCGAAGCCGACGCCTCCGCTGCCGCACAGTGGGGCGACATCGTGGACAGGCTCATGTCACTGCCATGCGACATAGCCGACCCGTGCCTGCTCGACTTCGACGCCGGCGCATGGGAGACATTCAGCCGATGGCGCAACGTGATCATCAGCAACCGCCGCGCAACAGCCCCCGACAACACACGCCCCGACAAACAGCCCCTCACCGTGGCCAAGATCGCCCTGGTGATACACGCCCTGCGCTGGGCATCGGGAGAGACTGAATCGGTGGGCAGCATCACCTCAGCCGACATCCTCGCGGGCATCAGCATCTCCGCATGGCTCGAAAACAGCTTCGCACGCATCAGCTCCTCCCTCGCGCTGTCGCGCGGCACAAGCACACAACGCGACATCCTCGACCTGCTCGACACCGACTTCAAGACAGCCGACGCTGCCGCCGTAGGCTCCATGCTCGGCATGAACGAGCGCACCGTCTACCGCACCATCGACCGCATGATCAAGGACGGCCTGGTAAGCCGCGTTTCCCTCGGATGCTACCGCAAGACCGCCACCGGGCCCGACCGGGACATCCTCGACCTGATCTGAGCACGAGGCACAAGGTACGAGGACCTGAAATAATGTCAGAGTGTCAGAGATGGCGATAATCATCTGATTCACAACGGATAATCTCTGACAAGGCAGTGTCATGGTTGGCAGGAATGTCAGACTGTCAGAGCTGTGTCTGAGTATAAAAGACAGAGTGCCAGAGGAATACATCCATCTCTGACACTCTGACACTTTTGTTTAAATTGATAATTTTGAGTTTTGAATTTTGAATTATGAATTATGAAGGGCTGATCACGCACGTCCAAAACTCAAAATTCAACATTCAACATTCAAAATTCAACATTACTCAAGACTGATGGGCAGGGCGAAGCAGGTCATTCACCGTCTTCACCGGATTGAAGCTCGCGCCCGGCACCTCCACGAAAATCGTCAGCCAGTCGCTCATCGCACCGTTCCACAGCCCCGGCAGCTCCAGGGCGCGCAGCTCGCGTCCGTCCAGCGACTTCTGCGAGATGAAACCTGTGTCAGGATCAACATAGTCGGGCAGGTGGAAATGCTTGCCCTCCACATCTTTTATATAGCACACCAGGTCCACCGGGTTGAAGTGCGTGGCCTGTTGCATGATATCGGCATACTCAGGCACACTGGTGTCGATCTGCGTAGACTCCAGGATCTGGGGCGACGCCGTACCATCGGGATTGTAGGCGATGAAGGGGCCGCCGCCAGGCTCACCCTCGTTGCGCACCATGCCGCACACACGCATCGGGCGGTCGAGCAGACGCGCCATCTCGGCATCGGTCATTGCCTCATAGTCGGCTTTGATGCAGAACGTGTCGCGCAGCAGCGAGATTATCTCACCGCGATCCTCAGCCGTGGCGGCTCCGTCGCGCAGCAGCCGGAGGTAGCGCTCCACACGGTCGTGAGCCAGCACGAGCACACCGGCCAGCACCTTCTTGGAGCGGATGGTGGCGTCGCGCTGCCAGTCGGGCACCACATTGTCGATATTCTTGATGAACACCACGGTGGAATCTATGTCATTCAGATTCTCAATCAGCGCCCCGTGGCCGCCCGGACGGAACACAAGATTGCCTGCCGCGTCGCGCAGTGGCTCATTATCCATCGTCGCGGCCACAGTGTCGGTCGAGGGCTTCTGCTCCGACGTGGTCACGTCGAAATGCACACCGGTGGCTTTTTCAAACGCAGGCACTGCTGTGGCCAGCTTGTCGGCGAACAGTCCCTGATGCGCGGCCGACACCGTGAAATGCAGCTTCACCTTGCCATTGGCTCCGGCGGCTGTCTGTGCCCCCTCCATCAGCTGCTCCTCAAGCGGAGTGCGCACACTTCCGTCACCGTAGCGGTGGAATGTCATCACCGCCTTGGGCAGATTGCCGTAATTCATCCCCTCCGGCAGGATTATCGCCCCGATCACATCCTTGTGGCGCCCCTCGGCCAGCAGCGCCGGCACATTCTTGCCGTAGAGGCGGGTGGCCACCTGGTTGAGCTCCTCGTAGAAAGGCAGCCGGGTGATGTCGCGGATCAGGCGGTCAACATCGCCGCCCTCCTTAGGCAGCGCCTCAGAGCCGTTGACAAAGGCGAACAGAGCCTTGAACATGCGCGATGCGGCTCCAGAGGCAGGCACGAACTTGCACACGTCGCCCCCCTCGGCCAGATACCTGTTCCAGCGCTCCACAGCCTCATTCTGCTGCTCCACCGACAGTTGCATTATGCCGTCGGCCGCCTTGGCCGAGCCATACAGGCGCAGATAGGGGAAGCCGGTGCGGAAACGCTCCAGCTGTGATTGCATCTTCTCCACAGAGATGTCCTTGCTGCGGAGAAATGCCAGATCTTTTTCTGATAACATAGATTTATGGTATTATAAATTGTTGGAAATTCTCTTGATGAGATTATAGGAGGACACAATGCCGCGCTCGCCGGCCTTGCTCAGGTCGCTCACGCCCGCCGCCTGGTTGCCGAGCTTCAGATACACATATCCGCGGTTATAGTATGCCTCGCCCATGTCAGGCTCCAGCTCTATCGCCCGGCTGTACGAAGCCAGCGCCGAAGTGTAGTCGCCCATCTCAAACAGGATGTTGCCCTTGTCAAACCATGCCACGGCCGAGCGCGGCGACAGCTCGATGGCGCGGTCGTAGTCCTCCAGCACACGTCCCAGCTCAGCCCGCGGCCCCTGGGGCATCCGCCCTCCGTCACGCTCCCCTCCATCAGCCGCACCGGCATAATAGCGTGCCTGTGCGCGAAGCAGATACGCCACAGCGTGGTCGGGCGTGAGCGCTATTGCACGGTCCAGGTCAGATATCGCCGCCTGATAATTGCGCACGGTGATGAAATCCATCGCCCGGCCTATATAGTCCACGCTCCTGGGGCGGTGGGTGGCCAGATAAGAGTTGTAATATTCTATAGATGCGAAGTGGCGCTCTATCATGTCAGGGTCGGTGAGCTGCGGAGGGCGCGAGGTCACCACTATCACAAACTTGAGCAGCCGCGTGGCGTTCATCTCGTCCACCTCACGTATATAATAAGTGTTGCGGCGCAATTCCGTTGGCGATGAATAGTAAGCCAGCTCCATCAGCGGCTCTATGTCTATGGCCCAGTCGCGGTCCTGCACCTTGCCGCGTATGGCCGTGTTGTTATACTCCTCATCCAGCCTCGTCTCATTGTCGATGGTCACCAGAGTGCTGAATCGGCGCGCCATCAGCTCCTGCGGCACGGAATCACGCGCGGCGGCCTCGCCCGATGGTGAGTTTTCGCTTCCGTCGCCGGAGCCCTTGTCTGCGGCCACAGGCACACGCGTCAGCGCCAGGGCCTTGTCATAGTCACGCTTGGCCGAGCGCATGTCGCCATTGGCTCTGAGAAATTCGCTGCGCATCAGATACGCGCCCGAGAAATCAGGAAAACGCTCGATCACACGGTCAATGTCAGCCACAGCCGCCGTATAGTCGTGCTTCTCGCCATAGATCACGGCGCGGTTGTAGAGCGCACGGTAATCATCCGGATCCAGGCGAAGTATGCGCGTGAAATCCGACAGCGCACGGTCATTGTCGCTCACCTCCATCAGCAGCAGCCCGCGGTTGAAGAGCGCAGCCACATTCATCGGCTCCAGCTCTATGGCATAGTCATAATCCGCCATCGCTCCGAAATAATCATCCAGCGAATACCGCAGGTAAGCCCGGTTGATATAAAGCCCGGCGATTCCAGGCTCCAGCTTCACGGCCTGGTCCAGGTCTGCCAGCGCGGCTGTCTTGTCGCCGCCGTCGCCCATGCGTATTGCCGCGCGCAGGATATACCCGTTCACCGCGTTACGGTTTATCTTCAGCGCACGGTCTATGTCATCCACCGCGCCCACAGTATCCGCCGTAGCCAGGCGCAGCTTCGCACGCCCCAGATAGCCGTTGTCGTAGCCCGGATAATAGCGCAGCAGCTCGCCATAGGTGGAATCCGCACGCTCATAATCCTTCGCCTCAGCCTCGGCCATAGCCTTGTTGAACATGATCTGCCTGTTGCGCGGAAGCAGCCCCAGGGCCTTGTCATAATCCTTGACTGCATCAGCGAGCTTGCCCATGTTCTGCCGGGCCACACCGCGCACCTCCCAGGCGTCGGTCAGGAACGGATTCAGCTCAAGCGCCTTCCCCGCGTCAGCCTCCGCGCCAGCATAATCATCCAGATTCAGCTTCGCTATGGCCCTGTACAGATACGCCTGCGACATATACGGCTTGGCCTCTATCACCTGATTGAAATACTGTATCGACAGCACATAATCCTCAAAATACAGAGCATTCCTGCCTATGCGCAGCACCTGGTCGGTATTCACCTGTCCCGTCACGGCCACACATACACACAACAGAAGTCCTGTTACTATATACCTAATCTTATTCATCATTATACTGCAAAAATATACAATTGTCGCCTAACGCACAAATCCATGTCTCAAAAAAGATTGCCGCTGCCCGATTCTCCCGAAAAAGGCAGCGGCATTTTCTATCTAATCAAAAGCCAGTATATAAAGTGTATATGAAAAAGTTGTCTGATACTCTGACGGCACCCGTCTGCGATGGTTTAATCCATCGTTCATTATTAACAAAAATTTCAAATATCTCAAATAAATACGCATTTATGTTAAACACCGTTAAAAATCGGATAAAAATTTGCGTGAGAAAAAAAGAGGGCGTAACTTTGCATC
>X363_Desmarests_Spiny_Pocket_Mouse__coassemble_64_pt1 | contig 88578 bp, 78 predicted proteins | sample X363_Desmarests_Spiny_Pocket_Mouse__metabat2_high_PE_013 | metagenome-assembled genome bin X363_Desmarests_Spiny_Pocket_Mouse
GATCGACCGCTACCGCCGTGAGCATCCTGTGCCCATCCCACGCTGGTAAGTTTTTCTTGGTTTTTAGCACCGCCGCATCCTGACACGAACAACTTAAAAATCTCACACCTGCACAAGATCACGCAGAATAGCATCAGACATAGGCCACCAAGCCTCAGGTATGACCAACCGGCGGTCGGATGTCAGTATCAGCGACCCATCCAGCAGATGTTTACGTGCATCTGAAAGCAATATATCCCGACGGGAGATGCCTATGGTATCCAACGGCAATCCGGCGGCCGTACGCAGAGATGTTATCAGACTGTCGTTGAATCTGTTATCCTCATCCTCTTCGTCCACCTCATATGCCACTGCCCCCGACTCAATCTTAGCCAGATAGAGCCGGATATCTGCCGGATTAAAACGACGTACTGAGCCATCGAAGCTGTGCGCCGAAGGACCCAGGCCGATATAGGGAGTGCCATTCCAATAGCCGCTGTTGTGTACTGCCCGAAAACCCGGCAGCGCGAAATTCGAGATCTCATAATGCTCATAGCCATGCGCTGCCGCAGCAGAGCACAAGCATGCATACATATCCAGAAGCAACTCGTCGGATGCCGGCACAAGTTTTCCGGCCTTAACCATGGACGTAAGTAGTGTGCGGGGCTCGTAGCTCAGAATGTATGCCGAAAAATGTGTCGGTCGCAACCTCAGCAACGTATCAAGAGAATATCGCCACGAGCGCATGTCCTGACCCGGCAGACCATAAATCAGATCGAGGCTGAAATTGCATACACCTCCATTGCGAAGCACCTCCACGGCACGGATGGCATCAGCGGCGGAATGACGACGGCGCACAGCGGCGAGTTCCGTGTCCACAAACGACTGCACCCCCATGCTCACACGATTTATACCAATCTCCCGCCACATGGACACAGCTTCGGGAGACACATCCTCGGGATTGGCCTCTATGGTGAATTCACCCGGCACAGCCGGAAGATTTGCGACGACACGCCTGAGCAAATCCTGTGGCAACACCGAGGGCGTACCACCACCTATGTAAATAGTGCGGTGCCGTTCCGCTATCTCAGCCGCCCGCATGGAATATTCCGCACACAAGGCATCCACGGTGCGCTCCATCGTGGCGGCAGACGGAGTGGAATAGAAATCGCAATAGGCGCATTTGCTGTGGCAATATGGTATATGCACGTACAACATACTGCAAAGGTCGGCAAAAACTTCTGATTTTGCGAATTATTCACTAAATTTGCACACAGAAAAAAAATAATCATCATCATTATGGCTAATCACAAGAAAGTATTTGTATCAGGATGCTACGACATGCTGCACAGCGGACATGTGGCATTTTTCAAGGAAGCATCGCAGTTCGGCGACCTTTATGTCGGCATAGGATCAGATGCGACCATTGAAGAGCTCAAGCACCGCAAGACCGTATATTCCGAAAAAGAAAGGCTATACATGGTGAAAGCCATAAGGTACGTCACCGAAGCATACATCAACCCCGGATCAGGACTGATGGATTTCGTGGAGACAGTGAACAAGGTGAATCCTGACATTTTTGTGGTGAACAGCGACGGCGGCTCAGATGTAAAGCGCGATTTCTGCCGTAGCCGCGGGATAGAATACATAGAGCTGGAACGTGTGCCCGACGCAGGTCTGCAAGCCCGCTCCACCACCTCGCTGCGCCAGGGTGTGAAATCGCACCTGCCATACCGCATCGACCTGGCAGGCACCTGGATCGACCAGCCTTATGTGTCGCAATATGGCGCGGGGTGGGCCTTGACAATATCCATCGAGCCCACCGAGGAATTCATGGAACGATGCGGAATGTCCACCTCTACCCGCAATGCCGCAAAAAAAATATGGCCTTACGAACTGCCTAATTACAATGAGGAGATGCTGGCACGGCTGCTGTTCTGCTTCGAGAACGACCCCGAGAACAAAGGCCATATCTCCGGTGCACAAGATGCCATAGGCATATGCATGTCCGGGCTCAACCGCCACTATTACGACAACTGCTACTGGCCCACACGCATAGAAAGCTGTCACGACGAACGCATACTGAGCTGGCTTGAGGATCACATATGCCTGGTGCCGATGTTTCCGCGGCGCCCCGGCACAAGCGTAGTCGCAGGAAAGGACATCAATCCCGGAAAAGTAAAGGCACTGACCGATGCCGCCGACCGATGCTGGGATGCCATAATGCATACAGATATGGAGCGATTCACCCAGGCATACGCCGATTCATTCGCCGCCCAGGTGGCCATGTTCCCTGCCATGATGCAGCCCGGCGTGCAGGATTTCATTGACACTTGGCGCGAGCGTGGAGCCCGGGCTTGGAAAATGTGCGGAGCCGGTGGTGGAGGCTACCTGGCTCTGGTGGTAGACACACTGCCCGACGGCGCCATACCTGTGAAGATACGCCGCAACGAATGATATATGACACCATAAGCCATGAAAAAAACAACAGACAGCAAATCATCTAAAACGACCGGCATATTGCTGCCGTTTATCCTGATCACAGCCTGTTTCGCCCTATGGGGCTTCGCCAATGACATCACCAACCCGATGGTGAAGGCCTTCTCCAAAATTTTCCGGATGAGTGTGAGCGACGGCACTCTGGTGCAGGTGGCATTCTACGGAGGATATTTTGCCATGGCCATACCGGCGGCAATGTTCATACGCCGCTACACATACAAGTCAGGCGTTATGCTCGGCCTCGGGCTGTATGCCACCGGAGCCCTTCTGTTTCTCCCTGCCAAAGCCACCGGACTATATTATCCGTTCCTGCTGGCATACTTCATACTCACCTGCGGACTTTCATTCCTGGAGACAAGCTGCAACCCATACATCATGGCCATAGGGCCTAAGTCCACTGCCATAAGGCGCCTAAATATGGCACAGGCTTTCAACCCAATTGGCTCACTGGCAGGAATGTTTGTAGCCATGAATTTCATACAGAACAGGCTAAGCCCCCTTGACACCGCCGAACGCGCCACCCTCACCGATGACGCTTTCGAGGCGGTGAAAGAGTACGACCTGGGCGTCCTCATCGAACCTTACCTATGGATAGGAGCCGTGATATTAGTACTGCTGATCCTTATACGCCTGACACGTATGCCCAACGCCGGCGACGACATCAAGCCCGTGGCGATAAAAGACACGCTGCACAGACTGCTGGCCTCGGCAGTCTACCGCGAGGGAGTGATGGCGCAATTCTTCTACGTGGGCGCACAGATTATGTGCTGGACATTCATCATACAGTACGGCACACGCGTATTCATGGCCGAGGGAATGGCCGAACAGGAGGCGGAAGTGCTTTCCCAACAATACAACATAGTGGCCATGGTGATATTCTGCTGCAGCCGATTCATATGCACATGGCTGATGAAATATGTGAATCCGGCGCGTCTGCTGGCCATATTCGCCATATACGCAGCCGTGATGACCATCGGTGTCATATTCCTTGACGGACGCGCCGGCATGTACTGTCTTGTAGGCGTCTCTGCCGGAATGTCGCTGATGTTCCCCACCATCTACGGCCTGGCCCTTGGCCCGCTCGACACCGACGATGCCAAGATCGGAGCCTCCGGGCTTATCATGGCCATCCTGGGCGGCTCAGTACTCCCCGCCATACAGGCGGCGATAATTGACACCGGCGACGTAATGGGCATCCCGGGGATCAACGCCTCATTCGTGATGCCGCTGATATGCTTCGTGGTAGTATTGGCCTACGCAGCACGCTGCCTGCGAAAACAAGTATGACATTATTTCCGCAAAAAGGCCAAAATAAAACATAAAATTCGTATCTTTGCAGATAGAAAACTTATCTTTCTGTTATGAATCCTAACAGTCTTGTATCCATAGCCGACCTTACCAAAGAGGAAATACTCACCTTGCTGGAAAGAGCCCGCTATTTTGAGGAACACCCCAATTCCAATCTCCTGGCAGGCAAAGTGGTGGCCACGCTGTTCTTCGAGCCGTCGACCCGCACACGCCTTAGTTTCGAAACCGCTGTCAACCGCCTCGGCGGACGTGTGATCGGCTTCTCCGACGCCTCCACAACCAGTTCGTCGAAGGGCGAGACACTCCACGACACCATCAAGATGGTATCGAATTATGTCGACCTGATAGTAATGCGACACTATCTCGAAGGCGCTGCCCGCTACGCTTCGGAAGTGACCGACATCCCTGTGGTAAATGCCGGCGACGGTGCCAACCAACATCCGTCGCAGACCATGCTTGACCTGTACTCCATCTACAAGACACAGGGCACGCTCTACGACCTCACCATCACCATGGTGGGCGACCTGAAATACGGCCGCACCGTACACTCACTGCTCCAGGCCATGAGCTACTTCCGTCCGAAATTCAATTTCGTGGCATGCCGCGAGCTGCAAATGCCCGAGGAATACAAAATATTCTGCCGCGAGCACAACATCCCTTACACCGAGACATCCGACTTCTCGCCCAAAGTGATAGCCGAATCAGACATCCTGTACATGACCCGAGTGCAGCGCGAGCGCTTCACCGACATCATGGAATACGAGCGAGTGAAAAACCTCTACAATCTGAATCTGGCCATGCTCGAAGGCTCCAAGCCCAACCTGCGCATACTGCATCCGCTGCCTCGCGTCAACGAGATTGCCTACGACGTGGACTCCTCCGAAAAAGCATATTACTTCGACCAGGCACGCAACGGCCTCTATGCCCGACAGGCCATCATCTGCCGCGCCCTCGGCATCGAGCCTCAGATTTGAAACACCCCTAAAAGAATTTCAGTCATGACAAAAAAAGAACTTGCCGTAGCCGCTCTGCGCAATGGCACTGTGATCGACCACATACCGTCGTCCGAACTCTTCAAGGCTGTCAGAATCCTGGGCATAGAGAATCTCAGTACCAACGTCACCATCGGCTACAACCTTGACAGTAAAAAATTAGGTAAGAAGGGTATAATCAAAGTGGCGGATGTGGAATTCGACGAAGCTCAGCTCAACCGCATCGCCCTTATCGCACCCACAGCCATGGTGAACATCATCCGCGATTTCGCAGTAGCCGAGAAGCATCCCGTGACGCTTCCGGACACGATCACCGGCATAGTCAGGTGCGCCAATCCCAAATGCATCACCAACAATGAGCCCATGGCCACGAAATTCCATGTGATCGGACGCGACCCGGTGATGATACGCTGCCATTACTGCAACCACACAGTAGCCGGAGAAGACGCCGAGATCCTATGAAAGTGAGCTGGAAACCGGGCACCATGGTATACCCCCTCCCTGCCGTGCTGGTGAGCTGCGGATCCACAGAAGAAACGCGCAACCTCATCACCGTGGCATGGACAGGCACAATATGCACCAACCCGGCCATGCTCTACATCTCCGTGCGCCCCGAACGCCACTCCTACGGCATAATCCGCCGTGAGATGGAATTCACCATCTGCCTCACCACCGAGGCGATGTCCAGACAGACCGACTGGTGCGGAGTGCGCTCCGGCCGCGACTATGACAAATGGAAGGAGACAGGCCTGACACCGGTGAAAGGCCAGACAGTAGGATGCTGGTATGTGGACGAATCGCCCCTGTGCATCGAATGCCGCGTCAAGGAAGTGATAGCCCTCGGCAGCCACGACATGTTCATAGCCGAGGTGCTCAATGTGATCGCCGACGACCGATACATATCCCCTCAGACAGGAGCCTTCGACCTGGCCGCTTCCGGCCTTATGGCCTACAGCCACGGACACTACCACCGTCTGGGGCAGGAATTAGGCAAATTCGGCTTCTCTGTTAAAAAAGACTCCACCAAACATAAATAAAAAAACATCATAACATATATCGTATGAGAACAGACACAGCAGTATTCGACATTATCGAGCGCGAGCACCAGCGCCAGCAGAAAGGCATCGAGCTTATCGCATCCGAGAATTTCGTCAGCGACGAAGTGATGCGCGCCATGGGTTCATGCCTCACCAACAAATATGCCGAGGGCTATCCCGGCCATCGCTATTATGGCGGATGTCAGGTGGTTGACGAGGTTGAAAGCCTGGCCATCGAACGCATCAAACAGCTATTCGGAGCCGAATACGCCAACGTGCAGCCACACTCCGGCGCACAGGCCAACATGGCAGTATTCATGTCCGTGATGCAGCCCGGCGATAAATTCCTTGGGCTGAATCTCTCACACGGTGGCCACCTCTCGCATGGCAGCCCCGTCAACTTCTCAGGCCTGATGTTCCACGCGCTGGAGTACAACGTGAGCGCCGAGACCGGCCTGGTGGACTATGACCAGATGGAGGAAGTAGCCCTGCGCGAGCGTCCCAAACTCATCATCGGCGGTGCCAGCGCCTACAGCCGCGACTGGGATTACGCCCGCATGCGCAAGATCGCCGACGAGATCGGCGCCATCCTGATGATCGACATGGCTCACCCCGCCGGACTGATCGCAGCCGGATTGCTTGACAACCCTGTGAAGTACGCGCACATCGTCACCTCCACCACCCACAAGACCCTACGCGGCCCCCGCGGTGGCGTGATCCTGATTGGCAAGGACTTCGAGAATCCATGGGGCAAGACCACACCCAAAGGTCAGGTGAAGATGATGTCTCAACTGATCGACTCTGCCGTATTCCCCGGTGTGCAGGGCGGCCCGCTCGAACATGTGATCGCAGCCAAGGCCGTGGCCTTCGGCGAAGCTCTGCTTCCGTCGTGGAAAGACTATGCCGTGCAGGTGAAGAAGAATGCCGCCGTAATGGCACAGACACTGATCGACCGCGGCTACAAAGTGATTTCAGGCGGCACCGACAACCACTGCGTGCTGGTGGATCTGCGCACCAAATTCCCTGAGCTCACCGGCAAGGTGGCCGAACGTGTGCTCGTGGAAGCCGACATCACAGCCAACAAGAACATGGTGCCGTTCGACAGCCGCTCACCATTCCAGACATCGGGTATCCGCCTGGGCACACCTGCCATCACCACACGCGGTGCCAAAGAAGACCTTATGCGCGAGATTGTCGACTATATCGACACTGTGCTCTCCCATCCAGACGACGCTTCTGTGATAGCCGACGTGCGCCGCAAGGTGAACGCCACCATGGAGGGCTACCCCATGTTCGCATACTAAGAGGTTGCCCCAAAGGACACCCTATACCCCACACCACGCACAGCGCTGATCTGCGGATCCGCGCTGTGATGTCTGTGTGTATTCAGACAGAACACAAGAAATGACCAAGACACATGTAATAATAGTAGCTGCGGGTAAGGGAAGCCGCTTCGGCGGCGACATGCCCAAACAATTCCGCATGCTTGGCGACCGGCCCGTGCTGATGGAGACCATCATAGGCATCGGCCGCACATTGCCCCGGGCCGAAATCACAATCGTGCTCAGCGATGAATTCGTGGAATTCTGGAACCGTTGCTGCGAAAGCGCCGGATTCGTATCACCACGCGTAGTGATCGGTGGCGATACCCGGTGGGAATCAGTGAAAAATGCCATTGAAGCCATCGCCCCGGCTGACGATGCATACGTGCTCATTCACGACGGCGCGCGCCCTGTGATCAAATCCGACATGATAAAACGCATCATGACAGCGCTTGACGCCGGAGCCACAGCCGTAGTGCCTGCCATCCCGGTCACAGATTCCCTGCGCGAAATCTCAGATGCCGATGGCAGCTCACACGCATTCGACCGCTCACGTGTCGTGGCCGTGCAGACCCCGCAGGCTTTCCGCGGCGATATCATAAAGAAAGGCTACGCCCTGCCATACGACCGCGCATTCACCGACGACGCCACTGTCTGTGAGGCTGCAGGATTAGGATCGCCGGTGATAGTCGAAGGATCGCCGGTGAACATAAAGATCACCCGCCCGCGCGACCTTGACATAGCCGCCCTGTTCCTACGCTAACATCCCCTGATAATATATGTATTACGTAACCAAACGAATTGAAATTTCCGCCAGCCATCGCCTGGAGCTTGACTACCCGAGCAAATGCACCAACCTGCATGGCCACAACTGGATCATAACCGTGCACTGCCGCGCCGCCAGCCTGGATCACAACGGCATGGTGACAGATTTCACTGACATAAAACGCACGGTGATGGGAAAGCTCGACCATGCGTACCTCAACGACGTGGTGCCGTTCAACCCCACCGCCGAGAATCTGGCCCGCTGGATATGCGAGAACGTACCCAACTGTTACCGCGTGGACATCCAGGAGTCGGAGGGAAACACCGCAAGCTATGAGCTCGACTGACACATACCGCGTAAACGAGATATTCTACTCCCTGCAAGGCGAAGGATACCACACGGGCACACCGGCGGTATTCATCCGCCTGTCCGGCTGCAACCGCGCATGCCCGTTCTGCGACACCGATTTCTCCAGCTTTACGGAGATGTCCTCCGCCGACATCGTAGCTGAAGTGCGCAAATACCCTACGCAACACGTGATCATCACCGGTGGCGAGCCCACCATGCAGCTCGGCGGCGGACACGATGGACTGCTCCGTGATCTGAAGGCACACAATTATTATATACACATGGAGACCAACGGCTCACTACCCGTATCACCGTTGGTCGACTGGGTGACATGCTCGCCCAAGAAGCCTCCTTACGGCATAGACCGCATTGACGAACTCAAACTCGTGTACCAGGGTCAGGACATGGAGCATTTCATTGCCGAATTTTCTCCGAAATTCAACAGATGTAACGCCACGCCCCTGTTTTTGCAACCCTGCTCAGGTGAGAATATTCCGCAGACAATAGAATACATTCTGAATCACCCCCACTGGAGGCTGTCGCTACAGACACACAAATTGCTCGATATCCGGTAGGCAATGTAGCAAAATTGCCCGGACATAACATTCTATACCCCGAAATAGTTAAACAATGATGTATATTTTGTTAAATGCAACAAAATATACTATTAACATTAACATATTTTTGGGATTCTTTGCAGCATTGAAGACTAAATTTGCATAAATTATTCTTCAACGCCATGAAAAAACTAATTTCAACACTTTCATTCATCCTGCTGCTTGCCTTAGCCGCGACGGCTGGCAACGCAAAATATGTATTTTATTTCATAGGTGACGGCATGGGTGTCAACCATGTGCACGGCACGGAACTATATTATGGCTCTCTCGCCGGACATCTTGGCACCGAATCGCTGCTCTTCACCACATTCCCGTACGCGGGCGTATGCACCACTTATTCCGAATCCACCAATGTGACCGATTCGGCGGCTGCAGGCACTGCCCTTGCCACGGGCAAGAAGACATTCAACGGACGCGTAGGCGTGGACACCACAGGCACGGCCATCGAGTCAATAGCGGCCAAAGCAAAAAAAGCCGGACGCGCCGTGGGCATCACCACCACTGTAGGTGTGGATCATGCGACACCGGCTGTATTCTACGCCCATCAGCCCGACCGCAACTGGTACTACGAAATTGCCCTTGACATACCCAAGGCCGGATTCGACTTCCACGCGGGCGGCGGCTTCCACAAGCCCCACACCGACAAGGACGGCAAAGAGGCTCCCTCAATCTATCCTATCCTGGAAGATGCCGGATATTCTATAGTGGGTTCGACCGATGAATACAAATCAAAAAAGGCATCCTCCGGCAAAATGATTCTCACGCAAGGGCTTGACAAAGGCTCTGACCTTCCTTACGCCATTGATCAGAAACCGGGCGACCTGAATCTGGCCCAGATCACTGAATGTGCAATCGACTTCCTGACCACGGGCAAGAACAAAAACAAAGGATTCTTCCTGATGGTGGAAGGCGGCAAGATTGACGGTGCCGGCCATGGCAATGATGCCGCCACAGCTTTCCTCGAGACAAAGGACATGGATGATGCCATCAAAGTGGCTTATGAGTTCTACAAGAAACACCCTAAAGAAACTTTGATTATTGTCACTGCCGACCATGAGACCGGAGGCCTGAGCGTAGGCCAGGATTTCTACACCACCAACCTGCCGGTGCTACAGTATCAGAAATGCTCACAGGATGTACTCTCGGCCAAGATTTCCCGGCTCCGTAAGGAAAAAGGCCGCAAAGCCACATGGGATGATGCCCGAGCAATACTCACTGAGAACTTCGGCCTGTTCGGTTCGGTACCAGTGCGCTGGGAACAGGAGAAAATCCTGCGCGACGAGTTTGAGAAATCATTCCACGGACGCGGAGTGAAGATGGAGGACACCTGGTATGCCAGCACCGAGCCTCTGGCCGCTGCCGCCAAACGTGTGCTCAACCAGATAGCCATCGTGGGCTGGGCTTCTGCCAACCACACCGGAGCATGGGTCCCTGTGTTCGCCATCGGCAACGGCGCCAACCTCTTCACAGGCAAGATGGACAACACCGATATACCCAAACGGATTTCCAAAGCCGCAGGCTACTGATTCCTAATACATTGCCCCTCTCCTACGAGTCACATGCGTGTCGCGCAGACACCGCATGCAGCCCCTCTCATACCTTTCGACTACCTATTTTATCTTTTATCACTTAAATCAAAACCTTATGAAAAAAATCAGATTCTTGTCAGAAACATGCGCCCGCGCCATGCTGTGCCTTCTGGTATGCCTTGGCCTGACTGTTTCTGCCCTTGCTCAGCAAGCATCGAAGGTCACCGTAGCCGGTACCATCGTGGATGCTTCAGGCGAGCCAGTGATCGGCGCCTCAGTCGTACCCCTGGACGCCAACGGAAATCCCGACACCAACAGCGGGATGGGTACCATGACGAATTTCGACGGCAAATTCAGCATCACCGTCCCCAAAGGCACAACTGTGCAGGTGTCATACCCGGGATGCACTCCCAACCAATTCCAGGCACTGTCTGATGAAGGCAACCTTGAGATCACCATGCAGGGAAACAACCGTGTGCTCGATGAAGTAGTGGTGGTGGGCTACGGTGTGCAAAAGAAGAAACTCATCACCGGCTCCACGATCAACGTATCCGGCGAGGACATACTGAAACAGAACACCACCCATGCCATCGGCGCCCTCTACAGCTCTGTGCCAGGCGTGAACATCACACAGAACACCGGCCAGCCCTGGGATGGCTACAACATAACAGTGCGTGGTCTGAACACCACCGGCTCCTCTGGCCCGCTCTATGTGATCGACGGTATCGCCGGCGGCTCCATCTCGTCGCTCAACCCTGCCGACATCGAGAGCATCGACATCCTCAAGGACGCTGCCTCCGCTGCCATATACGGTGCCCGCGCATCGGGCGGTGTGATCCTCGTCACTACCCGCCAGGGACAGAAAGGCAAGGTGAATGTAACCTACGACGGATACTATTCAATACAGAAAGCCAAATTCAACGGTGTGCAGCCGGTGGGCGGCGCTGAATATGTCGACCTGATCGACCGCTCTTTCGTATCGCAGGGCGCTCTGCAAGAAGGACAGCACTACTGGGATCTGAACGCTCTGATGCCCGTGCAGTACGCCAAGATGCAGGCAGGCACATGGGACGGCACCAACTGGCTGAAGGAATCCGAGAACAAGAATGCCCTGGCATACAACCACGCCATCGGCATCAACGGCGGCAATGACATGGTACGCTACTCGATGGGCTTCTCACACGCCTATACCGAAGGCACGCTCGGCGCACCGAAAGACACCTACTACCGCCGCACCACCGTGCGCATGAACACCGACTTCACTCTCTGGCGCCTCAATGGACGCGAGATGCTGAAGGTGGGCGAAAACGCCACTTTGTCCTACTACACCTCACGCGGTGCGTCCACAGGCAACATGTATAGCAACGACATACACTCCGCCCTGACATATACCCCGCTTCTCCCCGCCTATAACGACGACGGATCCTTCTATACATATGAAGACCAGATACGCGACGGCTGGAACCAGGCCGACGGCGCATACAACCGCCTGGAGGCCGCCACACTCGGCGATTCCGAGAACAAGACTTACCGCGTGCAGGCCAACGCCTACCTCGAATTCACACCTTACGGCAACTGGAAATTCCGCTCGGTATACGGCTTCCGCTACTATAACAACGCCTACCGCAAGTATACACCCGCCTATGTGCTCTCTGGCACCAACCAGAACGATTACGACGATGTGGAGCAGAGCTCCTCGCTCAACACCAACTGGTCATGGGAGAACACCCTGTACTGGGGTGACGATTTCGGAGACCATCATGTGGACGCCCTCATAGGCAACTCAGTGGAAGGCACCGGATGGGGCATGGGTCTCAACGGCACACGCCAGCAGACTAAATTCGGCACATGGGAATCGGCCAACCTCGGCAACTGCGAATCCGACATTGATCCCGAAATGGTAAGCATCGGCGGCTGGAACACCGTACCTTACAAAGACCTGCTCTCATGGTTCGGCCGTGTCAACTACAACTGGAAAGAGACCTATCTGCTCACCGTGGTGCTACGCTACGACGGATCCTGCAACTTTGCCCGCGGCCACCGCTACGGCTGGTTCCCCTCCGTAGCCGCAGGCTGGATCATGACCAATGAGAAATGGATGGAATCCACACGCCAGTACATGGACTTCATGAAGCTCCGCGCCAGCTGGGGCAAGAACGGCAACGCCTCCATCTCCAACTTCCAGTACCTATCCTCTGTGTCTCTCGACGCGCCGTATGACTTCACCGCCAACGGCATGTCCACCTCCACAGGTGCATTCCCCGACATCATCCCCAATGCCAACCTCACGTGGGAAAAGACAGAGCAAATCGACCTCGGCTTCGACGCGCGCTTCTTCAACAACCGTCTGGGCTTCACATTCGACTGGTACCGCAAGGACACCAAAGACTGGCTCGTGACAGCGCCCATCCTTGACACCTATGGCACGGGCGCACCGACAATCAACGGCGGTGCCGTGCGCAACCAGGGCATCGAGATCGGCCTCAACTGGAACGACCGCGTGGGCGAAGTGCGATATAGCGCCGGTGTCAACTTCTCATGGAACCGCAACCGCGTGCAGCATATCGACAACGCCGACGGCATCCTCCACGGAGAGTCAAACGTGATACAGAACATCAACAAATACAACCTCTTCGAGGCAAAACCGGGCAAGCCCATCGGCTACTTCGCCGGCCTGGCCAGCGAGGGCATCTTCCAGAACCAGGCTCAGATCGACGCCTACAATGAAAAAGGCTACGCCTTCATCGACGGCTACGACAAGGCACAACCTGGCGACGTAATCTGGATCGACCAGAACAACGACGGTATCTATGACCGCGACGATGTAGTGGAAATAGGCGATCCCCACCCCGACATGCAACTCGGCGTCAACCTGTCTGCCTCATGGCGCGGATTCGATGTAATGCTCAGCGGTTCGGGAGCCTTCGGACAGCAGGTGTTCCAGAGCTATCGCCAGTTCGGCAACAGCGAGACCGAAAACTACGCCACCAACTTCGTGGATCGCCTCTGGACCGGCGAAGGGAGCACCAACTCCTTCCCCCGCTTCGCTCATGGCAAGCACAACAACTTCTATGCCAACGGTTTCTACAGCGACATATGGCTCCAGGACGCCGACTATTTCAAGCTCCGCACCATCACCATCGGCTACGACTTCAAGCAACTGTTCAAAAAACTGCCCATGCAGCAGCTCCGCCTCTATTTCACCGGACAGAATCTGCTCACCTTCACCGGGTATGACGGCATGGATCCCGAAGTGGGCTACGGTGCAGGCTATTCCTGGACATCCGGAATTGATATCGGTTACTATCCTGCGCCGAAATCATACATCTTCGGCCTGAGCGTGAAATTCTAACCATCCATAACAACACTGAATCATGAAAAAAATCATATATTGTTTGTTGGCTGCCGCCTGCTCGCTGGGTTTCACCGCCTGTGAGGACGAACTCGACACCACCAACTACTCCAAAAAGGATACTTCCACTTTCCCCAAGACACAGAAAGACGCCGAACAGGCTGTGACAAGTATCTACAACCGCCTGGGACGTGTGTTCCGCAGCCCTGAGGAGACCACGATATTCGTATCGGGATGCGCCTCTGACGAACTTTTCGGCGGTGGCTCCACCTCCAACACCGGAGCACAGGGCATAGACCGCCTGATGTACTCCCAGACCGAAGGCTTCGCCAACGCATGGAAATACTACTATTCCGGTATCTTCCGCGCCAACTACGCGCTATCCGTCATTCCCGAGATGTCCGACGACCTTTTCGACAGCGCCGACGCCAAGAATTATCTCATAGGACAGGCCTACTTCCTGCGCGCCTGGTACTACTGGTCGCTGGCCGAGCTCTTTGAGACTGTGCCCGTGCTCACGAGCACCGATGTGGCCAATAATCCCCGCGACGATGCCGAGACCGTCTTCAAGCAGATCGCCACTGACCTGCTTGACGCCATCAACTACATGCCCGCCCGCTACGGATACACCACCGAGGACGGCATGGCCGGCCGCGCCACCAAATATGCCGCCGAGGCTCTGCTGGCCCGCGTGTGGATGTTCTACACCGGATTCTATGAGAAATCTGACATGATGGGCGTCACCAAGGATCAGATCACAGGCTACCTCAAAGACGTGCGCGACAATTCCAAATTCGGCCTCGAAGACGACCCCCGCGAGATCTGGCCGTACACCAACGACTACTCCTCCGGCTTCAACTTCGGCACCGACTTCAACACCTATGCCTCGCGCAACAACCTCCACTGGGTGGGCAACCACTCCAAGGAGACTATCTGGGCCGTGCACTTCTCCATGGTGACGCAGGACACCAACTTCAACCGCATCGGCGAATACTTCGGACTGCGCAACAAGGCCAGCGCCCCCAATGCTGACAGCTATCCCTACGGTATAGGCTACACCAACGGCACTGTCAACCCCAAGATGGTGGAGGACTGGGCCACAGATCCTGACTACGGCTTCGACGACGTTCGCCTCTGGGGCTCCGTGCTCGCCGTGGACAATCCCGACGCCAACCATGCATGGCTCGCAGGACAGCCCATAGAGCTGGCATCGCACGTAGGCAACGACGGCAAGGAGGTGGAGAAGACAATGTTCCACAACAAGAAATACATCGTCTCCGTCACATACTCCGACGCAAGCAAATCGCAGATCTACAAGAATTTCTTCTATGCATACCCCGGCTTCTCCGGCTCCAACTCCAACCAGTATGACAACCGCAACGACGGCATCTTCATCCGCTACGCCGATGTGCTGCTGATGCTTGACGAGCTCGAGGGCACCGTGACGGGTATGAACCGCCTGCGCGCCCGCGCCAGCCTGAAACCCTACTCCGGGTATTCGCTGGAGAAACTCCAGAAAGAACGTCGCTACGAACTCGCTTTCGAGGGTGTGCGCTGGAACGACCTGCGCCGTTGGTATCCCAAGACCGCCGGCAAGATTATCTCCGATAATCAACGCGGTGCCGTGATCGAATATCAGGGCAGCAAGGTAGACGGCGGCTATGCCGAGATCTCAGGCAACGGCCTGGAGAAACGCTACGCTGAGACCCGCGGATTCTGGCGTATCCCCATCACACAGATCACCCTTTCAGAAGGTGTGCTCACACAGACTCCGGGATGGGAGGACGACAACACCGCTTCATGGCTCTTCTCCAACGGATCTCTCCCCTACAAGAAAAAGTGACGATATTTTAATTTAAACCTTTACCGGCAGCAGTCCCAAGCCGGTATCAAATCAGTATTTAGATTCCGGGGCGGGCGTGTGCGCGATGCATACGTCCGCTTTTGGTATATAGATACAAAAAGCCGCCTGTATCCTAACTCACCTTGTTTGTGTATTTTTCACACGCCTCGCTGAGGCGTGTGGCAGGGTGATTCATCCAATTCCCGGCGCTCTCGCGCTGGGCTATTACACAGCGCACCCCTACGGGCGCGCCCCCACAATACGCCTCAGCGAGGTGTGTGAATAGCCATCTTTTTTTGAAAAAAATTTGCATACTCATACAATAATATCAGCAGAAATACGTATACAGAGATAGAATGAATTCTCCAAATTCAAACAAAATCAGTATTTAGATTCCGGGGCGGGCGTGTGCGTGATGCATACGTCCGTCGTTGGTTTTTGATGGATTTAAGAGGGTGTTTAATATTCATGAAACAAATTTGCGCTAATTTTGCACGTGCGGCTGAGTGTAGCCGACGGTTTTAGTTAAAATCGGGATTTTTCACAGCGAAAATTCTCTATTTCAGTTTTTATTGCTAATTTTGAGGCTTGTTAACCAATTTATATATTAGCCGAGATTCAACATACTACTGCTCAATTTTTTATAGAAATAATATCATTAATAACACAATTAGATAAAATGAGACTAAAACTGTTTCTGTTACTGCTCATATCGGCCGCTTTGCCGATATTTGCTCAGACCGTCAGGCTTCAGGGCGTGGTGGTCGATGCCGCTACCGGCGCCCCGGTCAACGGTGCTAACATAACATTGCGATCTCAGGCAATTGGCGCCAACTCAGGCCAGACTGGTGATTTCCTCATCCCGGGTGCCGCTATAGGCCACGATTACCTGCTCATCACAGCCGACGGCTATGAGACTGTAGGTGTGGATGTCGAGCTCCCCAACCTGCTTGATTTCTCGCTCGGCGAAATCCGCCTGAACAAGGCCAACGGTGGAGCCGACGAATACTACACCGATCTCTCCGACCTCACTTTCGACGAATCCGCCCTTGAGGACGAGGACGGCAATTCGCAGAATGTGTCGGCTCTGACCGGTGCTAACGACAACATTTACTACAGCACGGCCAGCTACAACTTCGGTCCGATGTACTTCCGCTACCGCGGCTATGACAGCCAGTATCAGTCGGTATACATCAACGGCATCAAGTTCAACGACCTGATCCGCGGGCGTTTCAGCTTCTCCACCCTTCTGGGCATGACAAGCCGCGCGTTCCGCAACAAGACCACCACTGTGGGCCTGGACGCATCGGCATACGGATTCGGTGATATCGGCGGATCGGTTTTCTACAACACCGTCACCGACACATACGCACCCGGATTCAACGGCAGCGTGGCATTCACCAACAGCAACTATATGTTCCGCGGCCTGGCACAGTATGCCAGCGGCATGCAGAAGAACGGCTGGGCCTTCACCATCACCGGTATCGGACGCTATGCCAAGGAAGGCATAATTGAAGGCACGTTCTACAACAGCTACGGTCTGTTCCTCTCGCTGGAGAAAAAGCTGAACGAGCACAACTCCCTCACACTGACAGCATTCGGCGGCCCCACACAGCGCGCCACAGCCTCGCCCACATACAACGAGGCCTATGAGCTGGCCGGATCAAACCTCTACAACCCCAACTGGGGCTACTACGACGGCAAGAAACGCGCCGCCCGCATCGTGGAGACTTTCGATCCTACCGTAATCCTCAACTGGCTCTACAAGAAGAACAACACCACGGTGAACACAGCCGCAGCGGTGCGTTGGGTGAACTATTCGACCTCGGCTCTGCAGTATTACAAGGCCAACGACCCCAACCCGACTTACTACCGCTATCTGCCGTCGTACTACGACGAGAATCAGGAGCTGTTCGACCTCTACACCTACGAATGGCAGAACAACGAGGCTTTCCGACAGATCAAATGGGATGACCTCTACTACATAAACAAACTCAACAACGTGCAGAACCAGTCGCTTCCCGACGACCAGAAGAAAGGATCGTCGTACATCCAGGAGAACAGGCACAGCAACCAGTTCAACACGATGTTCAACTCTTACGTAAACCATCGCCTCAACGAGAACTTCTCCATCCAGGGCGGCGTGTCGTTCAACTACACCAACGGAGCTTTCTACAAGACCGTGCGCGACCTGCTCGGCGGCGAGTTCTGGCTTGACGTGGATCCGTTCTCCGACCGCGATATCTCCATCGCTCCCCAGAATCTGCAGAACGACCTCAACAACCCCAACCGCCACGTGCAGAAGGGCGACAAATTCGGCTACCATTACAACATGCATGCCATCCAGGCCACTGCTTGGCTGCAGAACATGATCAACCTGCCCAAATGGGATGTATACTACGGTGCCAACGTAAGCTACACACAGTATCAGCGCGAAGGCCATATGCGCAACGGACGTGCCCCGCTCAACTCCTACGGCAAGGGCCAGACCCACCGATTCGACGACGCAGCCATCAAGGCCGGTGCCACATACAAGCTCAACGGACGCAACTACTTCACCGTACGCGCCGAATATGGTACCCGCGCCCCGCTCGTGGACAATCTGTATATCTCACCCCGCGTGAAAGACACCTCTGTGAGCGACCCCAAAAGTGAGCGCGTCCTCTCAGGCGATCTCTCCTACACATGGAACTACCGCCGTTTCCGCGGTACAATCAGCGGCTTCTTCACACAGATGAACGACGTGACCGAACGCTTCGGATTCTATGACGAACGCTACACCACCTACACCAACTTCGTGCTCCAGGGCGTGAAACGTGTATACCGTGGCGTAGAGCTGGGCATGGCCTACAAGCTCACCCCCTCGCTCACTGCCACATTCGCCGGTACATACGCCAAATACCAATACAAGAACAATCCCAAGGGCACCCGTTCGTTCGAAAACGGCCTCTACGCCGATACCACACAGACAATCTACCTGAAGAACTGCTATGCAGGATCCACCCCGCAGACGGTGTTCAACATCGGTCTGGACTGGGCGGCGCCCCAGAACTGGTACTTCAACATCAACGGCACCTACCAGGGTGACGCCTACGTGAATCTGGCCCCCGCCTATCACGAAGCCTTCACCGACCTCTGGCAACAGGCCAATGAAGACACCGGCCTGGGCATGACCCTCGAAGAGCTCAAGGCACGCAACGCCGAACTCTCGCGTCAGGACAAACTCGGCAACGCATTCACCCTCAACGCATCCATCGGCAAGGCTCTGTACTTCCGTAACGGCATGTCGATGAATTTCAACCTGAGCGCCAACAATATCCTCAACAAGAAGGATGTGTGCACATACGCCTACCAGCAGGGACGCCTCGACACCAAGAACTTCAACCGCGACGAATACCCCAACCGCTACACCTACGCCCAGGGCATCCGCATCTATCTCAATGTCGGCATCCGTTTCTGATAATTCAAAATTCCAAATTATCAATTGAAAATTAAAATGAAACACTCATTATTATATATCGCAGCATTTGCCATGCTCAGCACCGGATTCGCATCCTGTGATGATGATCCCGTGCAGCCGCCGTTGGTGATCCCCTCCACCGACCTCAAGGCAAATACCTCTATCCTTGATCTCAAGACTGAATACTGGAGCTCGCTCACAGCCCCCACCACCGTGGCAAAGAAAGCCGACGGCAGCGACCTGATAATCGCCGGCCGGGTATGCTCGATGGATGCCGCAGGCAATGTGTACAAAACAGTGGTGATTGCCGACGGCACCGCCGCCCTGGCATTCTCAGTGGACACTACCGCAGCATATAAGGTATACCAGTACGGACAGGAAGTGGTCGTGAACATGACCGGTATGGAGATCGGCGGATACCACAACCTGATGCAGGTAGGCAAGATTGACGGCAACGAGATACAGCGCATGCCATACAGCACCATGGCCGCACATGCGTTCCCCAACGGGCTGCCCGAGATTGAGAAGGTGGACACAGCCGTGGTCACCATCGACGAAGTGATGCAAGCCAAGAAGTCGCAGGATGGCCTGATCAAGTGGCAGAGCCGTCTGGTGCGCATCAATGATGTGACATTCATGAATCAGGGCGTCCAATTCGCCCCAACATCCAACACCGACCAGTATGTGGCCGACCGCTCGGGCAACCGCATCAACTTGCGCTGCTCGTCGTACGCCTCATTCGCCGGCGACTTCGTGCCCTCCAAATATGGCGACGTTGTGGGCATACTCTCATATTACAACAATGACTGGCAGGTACTCCTGCTCGACCGCGCCAGCCTGATTGGTTTCAGCGCGCCCGAGATACCAGGCCCTGAGGTATACGCACAGCCATTCAAGGAAAAAGGCCAGGGCGACTGGAAAGTGCAGAACAGCGCTACCACCACATCCGAAATCTGGAAATACAATTCATCATACGGCATGGTGGCCAACGGATATGCCGGAGGCCAGAATCTCGATGCCGAGTCGTGGCTGCTCTCGCCTATCTTCGACCTGACCAACGCCTCGGCCACCACATTCACATTCCGCCACGCATGCAATTATTTCTCATCTGTGGAAATCCTGCCCGATGAGGCCTCTGTCTGGGCTCGCGAGGAAGGCGGAGAGTGGAAGCGGCTCGAAGGCGTGCAGTATCCATCCACAATGAGCTGGGGTTTCGTAAGCGCGGGCAATATCTCGCTCACCGAATACGACGGCAAGAAAGTGCAGATCGGATTCAAATACATCTCCACTTCGGCCAAGGCCGGCACATGGGAGGTGGATAACTTTGTGATGAACGCCAACGGCACTGTCACAGCTACCCCCGCCGAGGGCGGCGACACCCCTACTCCTCCCCAACCCGGTACTGAGGAAGGTGACGGCACTGAGGCCAACCCATACACCGTGGCCGACGTGATTGCCATGGCTCCCACCGGCAACAAGGACAACCCCGACAAAAAGGACGTTTGGGTATCCGGCTACATCGTAGGCTGGGCCGACATGAGCACAACCTATGTGGTAAATGCCGAGACTGCCCGCTTCACCACCCCGGCCACCATGGCCACCAATATCCTCATCGCCGCTTCAGCCGACGAGAAGGACTGGCAGAAGTGTATAGCCATCCAGCTTCCCTCGGGTGATGTACGCTCAACCCTCAACCTGGTGGATAATGCCGGCAATTTAGGCAAGAAAGTGGAACTATTCGGAAATATCTGCAAATATTCCGGTGTGCCAGGCATGCGCGATGCCTCCAAATTCAAACTCGAAGGTAAAGAGACCCCTGACCAGCCAACCCCGGATCCAGGCACTTCGGTAGGCGACGGCACCGAAGCCAATCCCTACACAGTGGCCGATGTGATCGCAATGAACCCCACCGGCAACAAGGACAACCCCGACAAAAAAGACGTTTGGGTATCCGGCTACATCGTAGGCTGGGCCGACATGAGCTCGACATATTACGTATGCGATGAGACAGCCAAATTCACCACCCCCGCCACCATGGCCACCAACATGCTAATAGCTCCCACCGCCGATGAAAAAGACTGGCAGAAATGCATAGCCATCCAGCTTCCCTCCGGCGATGTGCGCTCAGCCCTCAATCTGGTGGACAATCCGGGCAACTTAGGCATGAAAGTGGAACTATTCGGAAATATCTGCAAATATTCAGGCATCCCCGGCATGCGCGACGCCTCCAAATACGTGCTCGGCGATGCAGCTGCCGCTAACAACTAATGATATTTTAATTTGATATGAAAAATCTCAAATCATACATTTTCGGGCTTACAGCCTCGGTTGCCCTTGGCGGCGCGCTCACTGCCTGCCAGGACGATTTCGACATGCAGCCCATTGATGCTCCGGTGGCCACACTCACCCCGAACATGACCATCCTCGAGCTAAAGACAAAATACTGGAACGATGCTTGGCAGTATATCGATACGATCGGTATCGACAACGGCGTGGACGACGGTCAGCCTTACGTGATACGCGGATGGGTGGCGTCCTCCGACGAAGCCGGCAACGTATTCAAAAATCTCGTGATCCAGGACGGCACGGCCGCCATCGCTCTCTCGATCAACTCCTACAACCTGTATCTCAATTACCGTGTAGGACAGGAAATAGTGCTTGACCTCAAAGGCATGTACATAGGCAAATACCGTGGTCTGTTGCAGTTGGGCACTCCCGACTATGAAGAAAACCGCCGCTCGTGGACAGCTTCGTTCATGGCTCCGGAATTCTTCCAGATGCATGTCCAGCGCAACGGTTTCCCCGACGTGTCCAAAGTTGACACTTTAGTGGTGAACAGCATCTCCGATATTAAAACTGATGGCAATAAAGACGCACTGATAGACTTTCAAAGTCGTCTGATACGTATTAACAATGTGCATTTTGTGAACGGCGGTAAAGAGAAGTTCTCCGAATACCACTCGTCAGGAGTAAATCAAACAATCGTGGATGATGGGAAAACCGAACTGAACGTGCGCACCAGCGGATACTCCAATTTCTGGAACAATCTGCTGCCTGAGGAAAATTTTGATATCGTTGGCATCCTCTCATACTACAAATCCAGCGACACATCCACCGACTCGCCCTGGCAGCTCGTGCTCATCGACCATGCCGGCTGCATGAACGTAGGCAACCCCACAGTGCCCATGGGTTCGGAGAACAATCCCTATCCGGTAGCCGACGCTATCGCAAAAATCAAGGGTGAAGCCGACGCATCCGGTTGGGTGAAAGGCTACATCGTAGGCGCTGTGGCTCCGGAAGTAACCGAAGTAAAGAGCAATGAAGACATCGAATGGAGCGCAGAAGTAGTGATGGACAACACTCTGGTGATCGGCGCAAGCAAAGACACCAAGGATATAGCAGATGCCATGATTGTTGAACTTCTGCCAGGATCCGATTTCCGCACATACGGCAACCTGAAGGATCACCCCGAGAACTACCAGCGCGAAATCTATGTGAAGGGCAAGTTCGGTAAATACATGGGTACATATGGCATCCTTGACAATACCGGTACTAAGGCTGAATTCAAGATCGAAGGCGTGGAAATCGGAGGTGGTGACACCGCTCCCGACGGTGACGGCACCGAAGCCAAACCTTACAATGTTGGCCAGGTGATAGCAATGAATCCCCAAGGCAACAAAGACAACCCTGACATCAAAGGCACATGGATAACTGGCTATATCGTAGGCTGGGCCGACATGAGCAGCGTATACTACATCAACGCTGAGACTTCACGTTTCACCGTCCCCGCCACTGCCAACACCAATATGCTCATAGCTGCCACTCCCGATGTAACCGACTATACGAAGTGTCTTGGCATCCAGCTACCTTCCGGCACCGTGCGCGACGCTCTCAACCTGCAGAGCAACCCGGGCAACCTTGGCAAGAAAGTGACTCTCTACGGCGACATCTGCAAATATTCCGGAGTACCTGGCATGCGCAACGCCAGCAAATATGTGTTGGGCGACGGCGGAGGCGATACCCCTGATGTCCCCACTCCCGGCACCGAAGCAACTCCCGCAGGCGAAGGCACATCTGCTTCGCCATACAACTGCTCGCGCGCTCTTGAGCTTGCAAAGGCCCTGACAGCCGACCAGACTCTGGAGGACAAGTATGTCACCGGTGTCATCACCGCGATCTCGGAAATCAACACCAACTTTGGCAACGCCACATACACCATCGGCGACGAGGGCTTTACATCCACATTCTCGGTGTATCGCGGATATTATTTCAACGGTAACAAATTTACATCGGCCGACCAAATCAAAGTTGGCGACAAAGTAGTGGTAAAAGGCACGATTGTCAACTTCAAGGGCAACACGCCCCAGTTCACAACGGGTAGTCAAATCGTATCCCTCAATGGCAAAACTGAAGGTGGCGGAGACACACCCGTGGACCCCAAACCTGAGGAGCCTGACACCCCCATCACAGCCAACTCAGCCGACTTCAACACCTTCAACGGCGGCGTGGCCAACACAATGAGCTACGGCGAATACACCACCGCCCAGGGCTGGAAGACCGAATGGGCGTTGATACTGGCCGGCGGCACCGAAGCCACCAACTTTGTCAGCACAGATGCCACATTCCTCTTCCCATGCCTGGACGGCACACCCAAACGCCCCGGCAAGCTCACCTCGCCCACAATCTCCGGCGGACTGAAGACCCTCAAATTCAGCTATGGATTCCCATACAATGAAACAAAAGTCGGATTCACTGTCAACATCAAACAGGGCGGCTCTGTAGTGGCCACAGACAAAGTCACTGTTGACCCCGCCACCAAAGGCCAGGTGTATGAATACAGCCACGACTTCAATATCACCGGCGATTTCGTGATCGAAATCGTCAACGACCTGGTCACAAACAGCACTTCCAACAATAAGGACCGTCTGGCCATCTGGAATCTCACCTGGTGAAAATTCAACAATTCTATAACCACCAAGCCGGGCAGCGCACTCTGTCCGGCTTGTTTTTACACAAATATATCATGAGAATTATAATACAACGCACAGGCCACGCATGCGTACGTGTGGATGGGAAAGTGGTTTCTTCCACAGACCGCGGCATGATGATACTGGTAGGCATCGAGACCGGCGACACCGCCGATGATGTGGAATGGATCGCAGCCAAGACCGCCGCGCTGCGCATATTCGATGATGAAAACGGTGTGATGAATCTTCCCATCACTGCGGTTGACGGAGCGGAGATACTGGCTGTGAGCCAGTTCACACTCACCGCGTCGACACGAAAAGGCAACCGCCCGAGCTATATCCGGGCGCGACATGAGGAGGCTGTGCCTCTGTATGAACTGTTCTGTGAGCGCGTGGCTGCACTGAGCGGTTGCCGCGTGGGCCGCGGCGTGTTCGGCGCCGACATGCAGGTGAGCCTGATCAACGACGGCCCAGTGACAATCATGATCGACTCGCGGCTACGCGAGTAAGAGTGTGTCTAAGACGGTCATTGGAAACGGTCGGCAATCTGTTGGAACTTCATGCGTATGCGGTCGTTGCAGAGATTACCGATTGATCCGGCATGAGTGTGATGCACCTCGCGCACCGGCTTGTAGGTGCCTTCCATCACCTCATGCCCTACTTTTTTGTACGCTTCGCGGAATGGCATCCCGGCGAGCACCAGGCGATTCACCTCTTCGACGGTGAAGAGGTAGTCGTAGCGCGGGTCGGACACTATGTCCTCCTTGACGCGTATATGGTCAAGCATGAAATCTGCCATGTCCAGGCATTGTATAAGCTCGGTCGTGGCGGGGAAGATTATATCCTTGAGCAATTGCAGATCGCGGTTGTAGCCCAACGGCAGGTTGGCCGTGAGAAGCGCTATCTCATTCTGTACCGACTGCAGACGGTTGCATTTGCCGCGCATGATCTCGAATACATCGGGATTCTTCTTGTGCGGCATGATTGATGAGCCGGTGGTGAGCTCATCGGGAAAACTTACAAATCCGAAATTCTGGCACATCCACATGCACACGTCCATGGCCAGATGCGAAAGTGTGGAGGCTATGGCTGCGATAGCCATGGCAGCGGCACGTTCGGTCTTGCCGCGCGACATCTGCGCGGCCACCACATTATAATGCATGTCGGCAAAGCCAAGCAGACGTGTGGTCATCCCGCGGTCGAGCGGAAAGGAAGATCCATAACCGGCAGCCGAGCCCAGGGGATTCTGGTTGGCAATCTCATAAGCACTCAGAAGCACGCGCATGTCATCGGCGAGCGATTCGGCATACGCGCCGAACCAAAGACCGAACGACGATGGCATGGCCACCTGAAGGTGTGTATATCCGGGCATCAGCACATCCTTGTAACGCTCACTGCAGCCCAACAACCGGTCGAAAAGCCGCCCCACAGCCTGAGCCACACTTTTGAGCTCATCGCGCATGAAGAGCTTGAGATCCACGAGCACCTGGTCGTTGCGCGAACGCCCCGAATGTATCTTCTTACCCACATCTCCGAGCTTGGCTGTGAGCATGAACTCCACCTGGGAATGCACATCTTCTATTCCGGGCTCTATGGTGAATTCGCCACGCTCTATCACGGCAGCTATTTGCTCAAGACCAGCCAGGAGAGTGTCAAGTTCGGCCTGGGTCAGGAGCCCTATGCTCTGGAGCATGCGTATGTGCGCCATGGATCCCTGCACATCGTAGCGTGCGAGACGCAGGTCAAGCTCACGGTCGCGTCCTACGGTGAATTCCTCTATCATTTTGTCCGGCTCGAAGCCTTTGCTCCAAAGTTTCATAATGTAAGTTTTGTTATAATATGACGGTAAATGGCTGGTGCCTGTTCCAGTTCGGAGAGAAAGATATATTCGTCGGCGCGGTGGGAACGGGCAGAATCACCCGGGCCGATTTTGATTGACGGGAAGTCATGCATGAGCGACATGTCGCTGGTGGTTGGAGAGACAAAGGTGGAGCATCCGGCGGCCACAGCGGCGCGTGTCAGGGGATGATCCTCTGAAATCACCGAAGCGCGCACCCGGGTGGAGCGGGGCGTGAGACGACTATATCTGACAAGGCTCTGCAGGTGGGCTGCGGTTTCCTCATTGGTCATAGCATCCGTAGTGCGTACATCCACCACCCAGCGGCAGCAGTCGGGCACCACATTATGCTGTGTACCGGCCTGAATCTGGGTGATGTTGATTCCTATAGGGCCGAGTACCTGTGACACAGAAGGAAATTCGACATTGCGGAGAGCCTCTATATCGCTGATGGCGCGATAAATGGCGTTGACACCCTCGCCACGGGCAGCATGCCCGCTCACACCATGAGTCTCGGCATCCAGCACCAGAAGCCCGCGCTCGGCCACTGCTGCCTGCATCCCTGTAGGCTCGCCCACAATGGCACAAGAAATGGTGATGCCTTCTGCGGCAACCGCCGGCAGGAACATGCGCATCCCACCCTCACCGCCAACCTCCTCCTCGGCAGTGACGGCCAACAGAAGATTGAATGGCAAAGGTGTGTCCTTCAGGGCGAGAAAAGTATGTATTAGCGATACCACCGAAGCTCCGGCATCGTTGCTGCCAAGGCCATAGATACGGCCATCGGCCACGGTGGCGCAATACGGATCCATCGTATACGATGCCGCGGGGCGCACGGTATCGTGGTGAGAATTGAGCATCAGCGTGGGGCGTGCCGCATCATACCATCCGGCAAGCGCCCAGACGTTATTGCCGGTACGGCGCGGAGCACAGCCACGGGCATCCAGATATTCAAATATGATGGATGCCGTGGCGCCTTCGTCGCGCGACGGACTGGGCGTGGATATCAGTTGCCGCAGGAGTTCTGTCATAGCGTAATCACTGTGCCTCCGTCTGTGCCAAGGGCGGAGGCATGCTTGATGGTGACTATACGCACACCGCTGTGTATGGCGTGGAAAGCGTTATCTATCTTCGGCAGCATGCCTTTGTTGACGATTCCATCGGCCTTGAGCCTGTCATAAATATCTGGGGTGATGCGGGATATGAGCGAATCAGGGTCGTTGATGTCGGCCATGACGCCCGGCTGCTCGAAACAGTATATCAGGTCAGTGACGTCGAGACGCGAGGCTCCTATAGCCACTGCCGACGCAATGGAATCCGCGTTGCAGTTGAGCAGTGTGCCGCGGCCGTCGTGAGTGATGGCGCAAAACACCGGAACATGTCCTGATGATATCAGAGAGCCGATCACTGCGCTGTCCACGCCGCTGGGGCTTATGTCGCCCACATAGCCATAATCCACAGGGGTGACGGGGCGGCGGGTGGCACGGATCACATCAGCATCAGCCCCAGAAAGTCCGATGGCGTTGCATCCGGTGGCCTGCAGCATGCTCACTACGCGTTTGTTGACCAACCCGGCGTAAACCATCGTGACCACGTCAAGGGTTTCCGCAGAAGTGACCCTACGGCCATCTATCATCGTCGTCTCTATTCCTAAAGCAGCACTCAGGCGAGTGGCCTCTTTGCCGCCGCCATGCACCAGTATCTTGTGATCCGGCATGGCAGCAAAGTCGGTGATGAAAGCTCGCAGAGCCTCCGGATTGTCCACGACGTTGCCGCCGATTTTCACCACGCGAATCATTGTTCGAGCAGACGTTTGATCACTACCTGTGCGGAGATCTCACGGTTGGCCGCTTCGGGTATAACGATGCTGCGATCGCTTTCTATCACATCGTCGGTGACAATCATATTGCGACGCACCGGGAGGCAGTGCATGAAGAAAGCATTGTCGGTGAGAGCCATTTTACCGGCATCCACTGTCCAGTCGCGGTCAGTGCTGAGCACTTTTCCATAATTGGGATCGGCATAGGCACTCCAGTTCTTGGCGTATACGAAATCAGCCCCTTCGAGCGCCTTACGCTGGTCATACTCCACTGTGGCACGACCGACAAAGCGCGGATCCAGCTCATAGCCCTTGGGATGGGTGATTACAAACTCATAATCAGTGGCGTTGATCCACTCGGCAAACGAATTGGGTACGGCCTGAGGGAGAGCCTTGGGATTGGGAGCCCAGGTCATGACAATCTTCGGGCGCTCCTTTGTCTTATACTCCTCTATGGTGATGAGGTCGGCAAAGCTCTGGAGCGGATGGCGGGTGGCGGCTTCCATACTGAACACCGGACGTCCGCTATATTTTATAAACTGATTGATCACGCGTTCCTCATAGTCCTCGGCCTTGTCTTTCAGACCGGCGAAAGAACGCACTCCTATGATGTCGCAGTAGCAACCCATCACGGGGATGGCCTCAAGCAGGTGTTCTGCCTTGTCGCCGTCCATGATCACACCGCGCTCGGTCTCGAGCTTCCATGCACCTTGGTTTACATCAAGCACCATGACGTTCATACCGAGATTCATGGCAGCTTTCTGTGTGCTCAGACGGGTGCGCAGACTTGAATTGAAAAAAATCATCAAAAGGGTCTTGTTACGCCCAAGGTCTGTGAATGCGTAACGGTCAGCCTTGATCTGCAAGGCTTCCTTGATGGCGATATCAAGCGGACCGATATCGGATACGGTTGTGAAATGTTTCATAGCAATGAGGAAAATTCTTTGATGAAAATTTTGGCATCGTCGATGCTGAGATTAAGAGCCGGGAGCAGTCGCACGGTATGGAGCCCGGCGCCACCGGTGAATATATGACGCTCGAACAGCAGACGCTTGCGCATCTCGGAGGCCGATCCGTAAATTTCAATACCGATCATCAAACCTATGCCACGCACCTCCTTGATCTTGTCGGGATGTGCGGCAGCGAGTTTCGAGAGTTCGTCCAGAAGGTACGCGCCGGTTTTGGCGGCATTTTCCACCAGGCGTTCCTGCCCGAACACATCGAGCACGGCGCATGCGGCAGCGCATGCCAGATGATTGCCGCCGAATGTGGTGCCAAGCATGCCTTTCACCGGAGTGATGTGCGGAGCTATGAGCACCGCGCCCATCGGAAAGCCGTTGGCTATGCCCTTGGCACAAGTTATGATATCCGGCTTGACACCGGCATGCTGATGTGCGAAGAATCGGCCTGTGCGCCCGTAGCCCGACTGGATTTCATCGGCTATCAGAAGCACACCGTATTTATCGCAAAGCTCACGTAGAGAGCGTAGAAATTCCGGATTGACCATGCGTATGCCGGCCACACCCTGGATGCCTTCGATTATCACCGCGGCAAATTCGCCAGTGGAGAGATGGCGTTCGGCCTCAGCAACATCATTGAGCGGAGAGAACACCACATTTGCCGTGGCATTGAACGGTGCCTGAATCTTAGGATTGTCAGTGGCGGCCACAGCTCCAGATGTACGACCGTGAAAAGCCCTGTCCATGGCCAGAATCTTAGCTTTTCCTGTGTGGAATGAGGCCAATTTCATGGCGTTTTCATTGGCCTCAGCACCGGAATTACATAAAAACAATGCGTAATCGTCATAGCCCGACGCCTTGCCGAGCATATCGGCGAGTTTTTGCTGGAGTCTGTTGTGCACCGAATTAGAATAGAAACCAAGGCGTGCCACCTGATCAGACACAGCCTTCACGTAATGCGGATGGGAGTGTCCGATGGATATCACGGCATGTCCGCCGTAAAGGTCAAGATATTCCGTGCCGTCGGCAGTGTACACTCGGTTGCCCTTACCCACGACCGGCTCAATATCATATAGGGAATATACGTCGAAAAGATTCATTATTAGAATGCTGATGGTTTTAGTTTGAGCCCAGTATCCTCGGGCAGGCTGAACATAAGATTCATATTCTGCACCGCCTGTCCGGAGGCTCCCTTGAGCAGATTGTCAATAGCAGAGATAACCAGGAGTTTGGAGCCATGCTTCTCCACGGAGAGAACGGCCTTGTTGGTATTCACAGCCTGCTTGAGATCCACAGGGCGGGAGGACACGTGGGTAAAGGCCGCATTGGCATAGAAATCTTTGTACAAGTCTACGGCTGCTTCAGCAGTAAGGTCAGTATCGACATAGGCCGCGATAAATATGCCGCGGGCGAAATCGCCACGCATGGGTACAAAGTTAATCTCCGGCTCGCTCCCCGGCTGGAGCGCCCGCAATGTGCGTGAAATCTCCGCCAGATGCTGATGAGTGAATGCCTTGTAGACTGAGATATTATTATTACGCCAACTGAAGTGGGTGGTGTCGCCGGGCTTCACACCGGCTCCGGTAGAGCCAGTGATGCCCGTGACATGGATTTGATCCGGCAATTCACCGGCAGCCGCAAGCGGGAGCAGAGCCAACTGGATAGCCGTGGCGAAGCAACCGGGATTGGCCAACAGACGGGCGGAACGGATGCGCTCACGGTTTACCTCCGGCAAGCCGTAGACATAGCCGCAACTTTCGTCGCGGAAATCCTGCGCAAGGTCTATCACCTTTAGATGTCCGGGCAGAGTGTTCTCCTCCCAGAATTTACGGCTGAATCCGTGTCCCTGGCATAGAAACACCACATCCACGGCCGAAAGATCGTATGCGTCGGCAAACCGCAGGTCAGTATCCCCGATGAGGCCTTCGTGCACTTCGTGGACATACCGGCCGGCATTGCTGGTGGAATGTATCCAGCTAATATTCACCTGCGGGTGATTGATGAGTATGCGGATGAGCTCACCGGCGGTATATCCGGCTCCGCCTATTATTCCTGCGTTAATCATTCGTCCTTACCGTTGCGCTTCTGCACGTTGTGGTAAATCTTCATCTGGTTGCCGAGGATCTTTGTGAAGCCTTTCACGTCGTCGGCGGTCCATGCCTTGTTCACCTCACCGTATTCGCCGAAGTCGGTCTTCATAAGGTCGAAGGGTGAATCCACGCCCACGAGCGTGTAGGAATACGGCCGCAAAGTGATCTCAACCGTACCGGTGACATTACGCTGGCTCTTGTCCAGATATGCCTCCATATCGCGCATCACCGGCTCAAGATACTGAGCCTCGTGGAGGAACATACCGTACCATGTGCCGATCTGGTCCTTCCAGTATTGCTGCCATTTGGTCAGTGTGTGCTTCTCCAGCATCTTATGGGCGGCGATTATAAGAATGGGCGCTGCGGCCTCAAAGCCAACACGACCCTTGATGCCGATGATGGTGTCGCCGACATGCATGTCGCGGCCGATGCCGAAGCGGGAACCGATGCGCTCCACCTCGCGGATGGCATCAACCTTATTGTCGAAGTGCCGGCCATTTACACTGTCGATCTCGCCACCGGCAAAACCGATTTTAAGAGTTTCTTCAGCAGTGGCTGTCACCTGTGAGGGATACGCATGCTCCGGAAGGGTCTGTTCGGAGTGAAGTGTCTCCTTGCCGCCGATGCTTGTGCCCCAGAGACCTTTGTTGATGGAGTATTCCATCTTCTTGAAGTTGGCCTCGATGCCGTGTTTCTTCAGATAGTCTACCTCGTATTCACGGGTGAGGGTAAGGTCGCGGGTAGGAGTGATCACCTCGATCTCAGGAGCAAGGATCTGGAAAGTGAGGTCGAAACGCACCTGATCGTTGCCAGCTCCGGTAGAGCCGTGAGCCACAGCATCGGCACCGATTTTCTTGGCGTATTCGATGATGGCGATTGCCTGGAATATGCGTTCGGATGAGACGCTGATGGGGTATGTGCCGTTGCGCAGCACATTGCCTGCGATCATATATTTGATGCTCTTGTCGTAGTATTCGCCGGTGATATCAAGGGTGGCGTGCGAGGCCGCGCCAAGACGCTCGGCCTGTGCGGCCACAGCCCGGAGCTCTTCGTCGGAGAAGCCTCCGGTGTTAGCAATGGCAGTATGCACCTCGTATCCGAGATCCTCAGACAGGTATTTTACTGCAAACGATGTATCAAGTCCGCCACTGAAGGCGAGCACTACTTTCTTTTTCTTTTCCATTATCATATAAATTTAGGAGAGTGAATATTAATTTTTCTTCAGATGAAACAGCTTCTTGAAGCCGTTTTTGAGCCACATTATATAAGGCTGGCTTTTGGACGGGCGTTCGAGCTTGCCCTTCGGGTCATAAAGCATACCTGTGCATAAACACATCCTGCGATTGTTGCGCTGCAGTATGTCGAAATTGACACAACCCTGACATCCGGCCCAGAACTCCTCGTCGGTGGTAAGCTCCGAAAATGTCACAGGCTTGTAGCCCATCTTGGAATTGAGCTTCATCACAGGCAGCGATGTGGTGATACTGAAGATTTTGGCATACGGGAATCTCATGCGGGCCAACTCGAATGTCTTGGCCTTGATTCGCGCAGCCAGCCCCAATCGTCGGAATTCAGGGTCAACGATAAGACCCGATGTGGCCACGTAATCGCCATGTTCCCAACTTTCGATGTAGCTGAACCCGATTAGACGCTCGCCACAGAGAGCCACCACAGCCTTTCCGCCTGTGATTTTCTTGGCGATGTATTCGGGCGACCGGCGCGCGATGCCTGTGCCTCGCTGCAAAGCCGATTCATAGATTAATTCGACGATTTGCCCAGCATACTTAGCGTGTTCGTCCTGAGCAAACATCACTTGAATCTGATCATTGTTCATTGATTGACCTGATTGATTCCGAAATGTTAATAATATTAAATAATGAATTGCAAATTTACATATTATCCCACGATTCTGCAAGCAAAAAAGTGCCACACCCACTACATGCTGCTGCAAATTGACAGAATTTAATAATCTTGATTCAGCAGGAAGATGCACTGCGCACATCGCATGTACATATCAGTAACCCTTAGAGGTTGTTCATAATAGATTTTTCAGTAACCATCGAGTTACTTATTTTTGGGGCATATGCTATTTTTTTGTAATTTTGCGTGAGTATGGACAACGAAGGCAAGATATATCTTTTCCCGGTGCCGATGGGCGCGACAGAGGCCGCTGACGTGTTGCCACAGCGCAATATTGACATATTGCGCACGGTGAGGCACTTCGTGGTGGAGAATGTGCGCAGCGCCCGGCGCTTCATACGCCAGTGTGGCAAGGACATAGACATTGACTCCCTGACATTCACCGAGCTGAGCGAACACACTCCCCCCGAGGCCATTCCGGCCATGCTCGAGCCTGTGACCCACGGACAGGATGTGGGTGTGATTAGCGAAGCCGGATGCCCGGCTGTGGCCGACCCGGGAGCCGACCTGGTGGCTGCGGCCCAACGGAGGGGCTACCAGGTAGTGCCTCTGGTGGGGCCTTCGAGCATAATCATGTCGCTTATGGGAAGCGGTTTCAACGGCCAGAACTTCGCATTCTGCGGCTACCTGCCTGTGGACGAAGGCAAACGCCGCGCCCGCCTTCGCGAGATGGAGAGCCGCATACGCCGTGAGAGACAGACACAGATTTTCATTGAGACCCCATACCGCAACAACCGCATGATACAATGGCTGTGCAGTGTGTTGCCTCCTGAGATGCTGCTATGCGTGGCCTCGGATATCACAGGCGAGAAAGAGAGCATCGTCACACATCCTGTATCTTACTGGAAGACGGCCAAATACGATTACACCAAAATTCCCACGATTTTTCTTTTATATTCCTGAATATCATGGCTAAACGCAGCAGACGATCCGCACGCCGTCTCGACGATCTGCCGGGGCTTTTCGATACCATAGAGATAAATTTCAACCAGGACGACATATACACCGAACTGATAGCCAACCAGCGCGCCAAAGCAGCCAAGGAGTCCGAACAGGCCAAGAGCGGAATCGAGATTGACCCCTCGACGCTGAAACGCCACCGCATACTGCAATATCTGTCCATGGGCAGCGGCAGCAGCGGCAACTGCACCTATGTGGGCATCCAAGGCGAAGGCGGTGTGCTGATCGACGCCGGCATTGATGTGGACCGCACCATGCGTACGCTAAAGGAGAACGCCATTGATCCAAAAAAGATTTCCGGCATCCTCATCACCCACGACCATGGTGACCATGTGAGGTATGCCTACTCGATGGTGCGCCGCAATCCTCACATGCATGTGTACTGCACTCCGCGCACACTCACCGGGATGCTCAAGCGCCACAGCATCTCAAGCCGCATCAAGGATTACCACAAGGCTGTATTCAAGGAATTCGAGTTCAGGGCTGGACCATTCATCGCCACAGCTTTCGAAGTGAGCCACGACGGCACCGACAATGTGGGCTACTGCCTGGATATGGGAGGCGACCGCCGCTTCGTGGTGGCAACCGACACCGGATGCATCACCGAACGCGCCGACCACTACATACGCCTGGCCAATTATCTGATGATAGAATCCAACTACGACAGCGGAATGCTTGCGTCGGGGTCATATCCCGAATATCTGAAGGCACGCATAGCATCCGACCACGGACACATGGACAACGAGGCCACCGCCGGCTATCTGGCCGAAATCTGGACCTCCGCCCTTTCCGACATATACCTGTGCCACCTGAGCCAGGACAACAACACTCCGGAGACAGCACTGATGACAGTGTGCGAAACATTGCGAAGCCGTGGCATCACCGTAGGCGACGCCAGCGGATCGGTCGACGCCCAACGCTGCCAGGTGCAGGTGTCGGTGCTGCCTCGCTTCGAGGCATCACCTCTGCACATGCTCAGGCTTTGACAATTCTGAATTAATAATGGAACGAGGAGCCACCGAGGAATTCGCGCAACAGCGATGTGGGCGGTATGTAATCCTCGGTGATGGGCAGGAAGTAGCTCAGGAATTTGCGCAGACGGTATGCCTCACTGTATTCAGGCACATCATGGGGCACCTGCGACAGTATCCTCTCGCCGTATTCCTTCATCACGCCAAGCTCGAAGAGCAATGATGAATTGAACGTGGCATCGGCATTCTCCTGATACGGGAATATCCAGCGCTCCTCGCCGCGGCGCACGCTTGGCCAGCGCCGTATGGTGTCGGCCGCCGACACTCCGCGGTATTTGTGGTCGCGGATGATTCGGCGCAACAGACGGTTGTCGGTGGTGGGCACCCAGTTGTGGTCGTCAATCGAGAGGGTGGTAAGCGCCGACACATACACGCGGAATTTCATCCTGGGATCTATGTGGGCGGTAAGCTCCGGATTCAGTCCGTGGATACCCTCGATCAGCAGCACGGAGCGGTCGTCAAGACGGATTTTGTTACCCCGGTATTCGCGCTTGCCTGTCTGAAAGTTGTACGTGGGCAACGACACTTCCTTGCCGTCGAGTATATCGTTGAGGTCGCGGTTGAATTGCTCCAGGTCCAGGGCATAAAGCGACTCGTAGTCGTAGTCACCCGATGCATCACGGGGAGTATTCTCACGATCCACGAAGTAATCGTCGAGCGATATCATCTGCGGACGCAGAAGGTTGGTCATAAGCTGTACGGCCAGCCTTTTGGTGGTTGTGGTCTTGCCCGACGACGACGGCCCGGCCACAAGCACTATACGGGCACCGCCCTGATTGTAAAGCTCGGTGATACGGTCGCTGATGCGTGAGATGCACTGCACATGCATGGCCTCGGCCACATTGATGAGCATTGCCGACTTCTTGTCTGCCACAGCAGTGTTCAGCTCACCCACATTCCTGACACCCAGCACATTGTTGAACGCCACATAGTCGGTAAACGCCTGGTACATTTTCTCCTGCGTCACCGGCTGGGCAGGCACATCAGGATCCGAGCTGTCGAATCCGAAGAGCAGGAATCCCTCCTTGTACGGCTGCAGGTCGAACACCCTGAGTATGCCAGTGCGTGGGGCAAGAGTGCCGTAATAACTGTCGGACAGGCCATCCAGACGGTAAAATACGGTATACAGCTGGTGTGACGTGCCAAGGAGCTGCACCTTGTCGTTGAGCCCCTGCGAGGCGAATATGCCTATAACATCCCTGGTGAGACGCTCCTTGCGTTCGAATGGCAGGTTGGCATCCACTATCCGGCGCATCTCATCCCTTAGCCGACCCACAATCTCCGGAGTGACTGGCACTGACCCGAGCATGCGGCAGTAATAGCCGCGGGATATGGAGTGCTCGATGCGCAGCTGCGCCCCGGGGAACAGGTTGTCGATCGCGCGGTAAAGCACCATGCAGAGCGACCTCACATATGTGCGTTGCCCGGATGGGTCTGTCACCGGCAGAAACTCTATCTGCTTGGGGGCGAACACCTGATATCTCAGGCTCTGGTTCTTATTGTTGACCTTGGCACATATGGGCTGGAATGACAGCGGCAGACGGGAGGCGATATCCATCAGGGTCTCGCCTCCGTCTACGTCAACGTACTGCTCGATGTTCTTGCAGTAGATTTTCAGTTGGTCGCTCATGGATATTGCTTTTGTCAGGGCACGAGTGTGCGTCCGAGGGTTATGGCCTGCTCGTTGAGCGGTATCAGATGATGGTGACGCTCCGGCAACGTCTTGCGCAGGCCACGCACCACTGCGTCGGTCGAGAGCAGGTTGCGGGCCTTCAGCAGCGCGCCGAGCAATATCATGTTGTAGGTCTTGCTGTTGCCAAGCTGCAGAGTGGCCTCCATGGCATCCACAGGAAGCACGGTGATGTCGGTGCGTGTGGGCAGATGATGTATGCCCGAGGGGTCGTAGATGAGTGTCCCGCCGGGCTTCACCTTCGATTCGAATTTGTCCAGGCTCTGCTGGTTGAGCACCACAGCTGTGTCATATCGGTCAAGGATAGGCGAAGATATGGGGCTGTCGGAGAGAATCACGGTGACATTGGCTGTGCCGCCGCGCTGCTCGGGGCCATAGGCGGGCATCCAGGTCACCTCAAGATTTTCCATAAGACCGGCATATGCGAGAATCTTGCCCATGGACAATACTCCCTGGCCGCCGAAGCCTGCTATTACGATTTCTTCTTTCATGACTGTTTCTCTTTGATGTCGCCGAGGGGATATTTCTCTGTCATATTGGCCACAAGCCATTCGTTGGCCTGGGCTGGTGTCATCTTCCATCCAGACGGACAGTTGGACACAATCTCCACCACCGAGGTGCCTTTTTTGTCAAGCGTGTTCTGGAATGCCTTGCGGATGGCCATTTTGGCTTTGCGCACGGCCGCGGGATTGTACACAGCCTGACGTGTAACGTAGCATGTGCCGTCGAGCTGAGCCAGAATGTCCGACATTTTTATGGGGAATCCGTTCAGGTCGGCGCGCCGGCCATAAGGAGTGGTGGCCGTCTTCTGCCCCAGCAGGGTGGTGGGGGCCATCTGCCCCCCGGTCATACCATAGATGGCATTATTGATGAAGATTATTGTGATATTCTCGCCACGGTTGGCGGCATGTATGGTCTCGGCCGTTCCGATGGCGGCAAGATCCCCGTCGCCCTGGTAGGTGAATACCATATTCTCCGGATACAGGCGCGACACAGCGGTGGCCACCGCAGGTGCGCGTCCGTGGGCAGCCTCTATCCAATCCACATCTATATAATTATAAGCGAACACCGCACAACCTACCGGAGCCACACCTACAGTGCGGTCTTCCAGACCCATTTCCTCTATGAGCTCTGCTATGATGCGGTGCACCACGCCATGGCCGCAGCCGGGGCAGTAGTGTGTGATATTATCCGTGAGCAGGCGCGGGCGCGCGTATACCTTGTTCTCTGGTTTGATTATATTCTGTATATCCATGGCCATGATCAATTAAAGTGTTTGTGGAATGCCTCAAGCACCTCGTCGGGATTTATGATGATGCCACCCATGCGTCCGGTGTGGTGCACGGGCACACGACCGTTGACGGCCAGGCGCACATCCTCTATCATCTGCCCGGCATTGAGCTCTACTGTGAGTATGCCTTTCACCTGCTGCGACAGGCGGGCAATCTCGCGTGTGGGGAACGGCCACAGGGTGATTGGACGCAACAGGCCTATCTTTATGCCCTTAGCGCGAGCCTCCTCGATAGCCTTCAGACAGATGCGGGCCACTGTGCCGAATGCCACGATGAGATATTCGGCGTCTTCGGTGTAGTATTCCTGGAAGCGTACCTCATTCTGCTCTATCATGGAGTATTTCTCCTGCAGGTGCAGATTGTTCACCTCCATCTTGGCCGGCTCCATCTCCAGAGAGGTCACGATATTGCGGTGAGGACGTCCATGGCGTCCGGATGCCGCCCACGGGCACTGCTCACGCACTTCATCATCGGTGCGGCGAGGGCGGAACGGCGGCAGCACCACCTTTTCCATCATCTGGCCCACGATGCCGTCGGCAAGAATCATGGCGGGATTGCGGTATTTGAAAGCCAGCTCCATGCCCAGCCCAACGAAATCGGCCATTTCCTGCACCGTGGCGGGCGAAAGCACTATCAGACGGTAGTCGCCATGGCCACCGCCTTTGGTGGTCTGAAAATAGTCTGACTGCGAAGGCTGGATGGTGCCCAGTCCGGGACCTCCGCGCATCACGTTCACAATAAGGGCAGGCAGCTCGGCTGCTGCTATATATGATATGCCCTCCTGTTTCAGACTCACACCGGGGCTTGACGATGATGTCATCACGGCTTTGCCTGCCGAGGCACCGCCATACACCATGTTGATGGCCGCCACTTCACTCTCGGCCTGGAGCACTACCATTCCGGTGGTCTCCCAGGGCATCAGGGCTTCAAGGGTCTCAAGCACCTCCGACTGGGGAGTGATGGGATAACCGAAGTAGCCGTCGAAGCCGAAACGCACAGCTGCATGGGCTATGGCTTCGTTGCCCTTCATCAATTTTACTTCTTCCTGCATATATGGATGGAATTTTTGTTTTTTGACATTAATTTCCAGCTCACGCCTCCACACGCATGCGGTATACCTCTATGCATCCGTCGGGACACACGGTGGCACACGATCCGCAGCCTATGCACGCTTCGGGATTGTTCATGAATGCGAAATGATACCCTCGGTCGTTCACTTCCTTAGGCCGAAGCATCAGCACGTCGGTAGGGCATGCCACCACGCAAAGATCACAGCCTTTACAGCGGTTGGCATCAATAGTCACGGCTCCTATAACTTTTGCCATTATCTTAGATTTAGGTTAATATTTACTAAACAAATATACGAATGATATTCGACGAAAAAAATAGCGTTGGTCGGCCCTTTGGCCGGTACGCGATGGCGAAGCCAATTTTTTGAGCCAAATATACGAAGAAATATCTTACATATACAACAATTAACTCTTGTTTAACTTTTGGCACATTTTACCCCAATCTGTGCGTTTTTCGCGAGCGGGCATGCCAAAAAAAATGCCCCGGACCGGGGCATTCATGCATTGCGCTTTCTGTATTACTTCCTGTGCCTGGGGGCGGTGCGCACCGGATAATCCGCCGCTACGCGACCCTGCACGATATTGGCGAGCTTGGCACGGTTGAGCTGACGGCGTATGGGCGACACACGGTCCATGTACACCTTGCCCTCCAGATGGTCATACTCGTGCTGGATTATACGGGCCAGAAATCCGGTGAACTCTTCCTCATGCTCCACAAAATCTTCGTCGAGCCAGTTGAGACGCACATGCTCCACACGTTTCACATCCTCTGACAGCCCGGGGAGGCTCAGGCAGCCCTCAGCCCGGCTCACCTGCTCGCCGTCGAGTATATCAAGCTCGGGATTTATCAGAGCTTTTTTCCATCCCTTGCATTCGGGGAATTTATCAGCCAGCGGCTCGGCGTCAATCACTATCAGACGTATATTCTTGCCTATCTGGGGAGCTGCAAGCCCTACCCCTTCGGAAAAATACATGGTCTCAAACATATCTTCTACAAGTTTCTTCAGATCAGGATAATCCTCTGGCACTTCTTCCGAGATATTACGCAGCACGGGATGGCCGTAAAGATATATGGGTAGTTTCATATTGAGTTGATAGTCCTTAGTTGTTAATTGTTAGTTTTCAGCTGCATGGCTTGGCTTTGCAGATAGTCATTCAGGATTATAGCGGCCGACACCATATCCACTGTCTCGCGGCATTGCCGGTCGGTCTTCTTCAAGCCTCCGTCTATCATGGCTCTGTGGGCAAGCACCGAAGTGAATCTCTCGTCATATTCCACTATCCTCACTCGTGGCAGTGCTTTTCTGAGCCTGTTCACCGCCGGAGTGATGTAGCGTGTGGATTCCGACGGCTCGCCGCGCATCGTGGTGGGTTTTCCCACTACAATGGTGTCCACACATTCGGACTCTACATATTTTAATATATAGTCATGCAGATCGCATGTGCGCACCGTGGTGAGTGGATTGGCCACAATACAGGCGGGGTCGGTCACTGCTATGCCACACCGCTTGCGTCCGAGATCTATTGATAATATTCGAGCCATAATCGCTGCAAATATACGAATTTTTCCTGGAATATATCACCTTATATTATTTTAGGACACATGGACTGCCCATGCAGCCTAAAATGCATTTTTCGCCAATTAACTGTTAAATTATTTGCATTTTGCAAATCTATGTATTATCTTTGCATTATCAAATTTAAATATTATGGAAACACACTTCATCTCAATCGCTTCAATCGTAACCGCTTTTGGCGGATTCGAATTCGTAAAGTATCTGCTCAACCGCCGTTCCAACCGGCGCATAGTCCGCACTCAGGCCCAATCCGAGGAATTTGCCGCTCTGCGCGACATCATTGTATTCCTCCAGGATCAGCTGCGCGACGAAATCAGCCGCCATAAAGAACAGACGGCTCTCGTGCGCTCGCTCAACAGCGAGATCGTGGAAATCACACGTGAAAAGACCCAAGCCGTGACCGAACTGGCCATGAAACGCTGCGAACGCCACAATTGTCCCAACCGCGAGCCCCAGAACAATTATTAGAAGCCGCTTAATTACCTTAATTTTTCCGTTTAATCCGTTTACATTATGAAAAATTTCACAATCACCGAACTTTCGGCCAGCGCCACAGCCACGCGCATGCGTATCCAGAACATCCCCGCGCCTGCCCACATTACCGCACTCACCGCCCTTGTCAACAACGTCCTCGACCCGCTTCGCGACGCTTGGGGCGCACCCATCCGCGTAACCTCCGGCTACCGCTCCCCGGCCCTCAATCGCGCTGTAGGAGGCACACCCACCTCACAGCACCTGCGGGGCGAAGCCGCCGACATCACAGCCGGCTCACCCGAAGCAAACAGACAGCTGTTCAAATTGGCCATAAGACTGCAACTGCCGTTCGACCAACTCATCGACGAGAAGGACTATTCCTGGATACATGTGTCATATTCACCACGGCACCGCCGCAATATCCTGCACCTGAGATGAGACGACTACTTCCCATTGTCTGCACCTGCGCTCTGGCCACAGGCTGCACACGCACTATCTATATTCCGCTGGAATCTTCGCGGACAGAGACCTCTGCCGCCTCTGCCACTATACGCGACAGTGTATACGTCTCCGACACCGTGCGTATCTTTCAACGCGCCGACACAGTGGTGCAACAATCCATACGCACCATCCGCCGCGACCGTCTGATCACCGATACTGTCATAGTCTGCCGCTCCGACACGGTCACCATCCGGACATCAGAGCCGCCCATGACAAAATCCCGTCACGGCCCAGCCATATTGCGGATACTCGCATCTATCCTGCCGGCCGTATTGGGAGCCTTTATGCTCCTGCGCTTTTTACGACAAAAAAGATAAAACCATTCACCCGGCCCTCGGACAGCACAAACATATGCCACACAGCATTAAAGGCTGAATTATAACAGTTATATTCTTGTATAACCCGCTGAATAGCTCCAAAAGAAATAAACAAACAAATGTTAATTAAGTAAAATTATGTTACAATTATACAATTCCACCCAATTTTATTAGTAAATTAGCAAATCCAATCCATTACGGTGCTATCAAATGATAGCATTTCAACATCATAACCTTAAATCCATGAATAAACTAAGGTACTTCCTTCCATCCCTCCTCGCTTTCGGAGCTATATCCTCATTTGCCCTGGGCCCCGAGACCCTATCTATAATCGGCAACATCAAATCTCTGTCCGGAACAGAATGGACCTCTGACCCACAGTACTGCCCATTGGAGAAGGTAGCCGACGGTGAATTCACCGGTGTCCTCCCCGCCATCGCCGAGAACAAACCAGACTGGAGCGACAACATCTTGTTCTCGTTTAAAAGCGGCGATGCAAATTACAGCATGCAATACAGCGAGAACATGAATCTGCGCGGTGCTTTCTTGATCGTATACAATTCCTCGCAAAATATCTCCGTGCCGGCTGAAAAATTTGGCTATTATAAAATAGACGTGAAATTCACATCCGACACCGAGGCTTCTGTCACTGCCACCAAGACCTCTGCACCCGACACCGGCGGCGGAGATGCACCCGACGAGACCGGTGGTTTCAAATCCCTCTCAATCATAGCCGCCGATGGTGAAACGCATAACGAATTTGCCATAAGCAACTATCTGAAGATACGCCCGCGCGACGGACGTATACATATATATGATCAAGAAGCGCCGGGAGCACCACTACACGTAGAGCGCATTTCCGATTTCTCCGCAGTCTCTTTTTCTCAGAAAGAGGGCGAATCTATAGCAAAAAACAGTCAGATCACCACTGGCGTGGCCAACGTCTCAGCCGATGCAGCCATAGAAGTGTCTGTCCGAGGACGCGACATCATAGTCAGCGGAGCCATGGCCGGCCAGCTCATACACGTCTACAACCTCACCGGCTCACTGGTACTCTCCGCTACCGCCGCCGACGACACCGCAGGAATATGCGCCGATGCTCTCCCCTCGGGCATCTATATCGTGAACACCAATTCCATCACACGCAAAATCATCCTGAAATGAAATCATACATATTAGCCATAGCAGCTGCCGCAGCCATCGGATCAACTGCCTCAGCACAATTACCAGATCATATCAATATCCACTACAACGCTGCCCGTGAGAATTTCAAATCCATCTATGAGCAGGACCTCGACTCAATAATGTTCCATGACACGAATTCCAGTGGGACGTTCGACGAAATGTGGATCTGCTACAAAGGTGGCAGTATTGACAAAGTGCCCGTATCCGAACTGAGCAAGATCACCTACACCCGCAATGTTCCGGAGATGTTCATCAACCTCACCGGCACCATCACCGGTGATACCATCAAGACACATCATCCCGAATATGCCGGTTACGACGACCTGCCATCCGTAAAGGAACAAAGTTTCAATAACGATAAGGAAATATACTTCGATTGCACAGTACAAATCCGCGGCAACGGATACGTGAACTACCTTGATCCAACACCCTGCACCATCAAAGGCCGTGGCAATTCCACATGGACTTTCGAGAAAAAACCATACCGTCTGAAATTCCCCAAGAAAGATGCCGACGGCAATAAGCTCGACAAAATCAACATAGGCCGCGGACTGAAAAAAGCGCGCAGTTTCGCCCTGATTGCCAACTATATCGACTGCACCAACATGCGCAATTCCATAGCCATGAAAATCGGCGAGCTGCTCGACATGCCGTTCACCAACCATATGGTGCCCTGTCGCCTATACATCAACGGCCACCTGCGCGGGTCGTACATGATCACCGAGAAAATCGGCATCGGCAGCGAAAGCATCGACATCAACGAGGACTGGGGCATAACCTACTCCATCGAGAACGGACAAGCCGCCGACTGGCCCATGTTCGGCTCCGAAACATACGGCCACAATGTGGAGATCAAGGACTACGTTTATGAAGACAACATTCCCGATAACGACTGGACCAACCCGCATTATTTGGCCATCAAAGCCCTATGGAACAAGATGGAAGCCAGCATCGCCACAGAGGACAAATGGAAGATGATCGACATGAATTCCCTCGTCAACTATCTGATAGTGGGCAACCTCTGCAACAATCCTGAGCTGAATTACCCCAAGAGTATGAAAATGTATGTCGAGGCCGAGCTGCTTGATCAGAATGGCAAACGTCTCAATGGCCCTGCCAAGCCTGTGGAAGGCGACACATTCACCCCCGATGGAATCTTCCACTTCGGCCCCATCTGGGACTACGACTGGGCCTTCAATTTCACTGAAGACAAAGAGACAATGGAGACCGCCACACTCCCTCTGTTCGCCCAAAAAGTCTCCGGTGCCGGCACAAAATTCTTCAAGGATCTCGCCGACGACCCCGTATTCCTCGATGCGTATGACACCCGCTGGAATGAATTCAAAGAATCATTTTATCCAATGCTCAAAGAATATATTGAAGAGCTGGCCGACGAAATAGAACTGTCCACTGTTGAAAACGGTATCCTATGGCCCGACGCTGAGACCGGTGTGTATCGAAAAGGCCGCTCCTCATTCAAATTCCGCGAAAACCTCGAAGACCTGAAAAAATGGCTCGACGCACGCGTCGAATTCATCAGCACCGACCCCAACCACGGTCTCTGGTGACTAACAACTAAAGACTAACAACTAAAGACTAACAACCGAGTCCGCCATCACCAGAATGGCTCTCACCCCCTCCAATTTGCCAAGCATGGCCATCGCCGAATCCACAGGCATGGCCATGCTTGCCGTTGCCAGGGCATCGGCAGTGGCGCAATCAGGAGCTATCACCGTGGCGCTCAACACCTCGCTCCGCACCGGATATCCCGTCACAGGCGATATGGTGTGCCATACGCGCCCTGCGGCCGTCTCCCTGAAATTACGGTAATTGCCCGAAGTAGCCACACCGCAATCCGTCAGCTCCAGCACCCGCAGCCCCTCATGCTCCAGATTGCCGTCGACGGGTGCATCAATCTGGATATGCCATCTCTCCCCCCGCGGATTCTTTCCTGCCAGTGCTATCTCGCCTCCCACTTCCACCATATAATTCTCTACGCCGTTGCGTCGCAGCATAGCAGCTATGCAATCCACACCGTAGCCCTTGGCTATGGCCGAGAAATTAAATTCCGTGCGGGCAGCTTTTTTCACAACCCTCCCGGAAGAATCCATACGGCAATCCGGCATACCTACCCACGCAAGAGCCTCCGCTATAGTCGAATCCGAAGGTATATCCGAATCACCGTCACGATAACCGAAGCCCCACAGATTCACAAGCGGAGCCACCGTGGGGTCAAACGCCCCGCCACTCAGGCTACACACTCTCTGTGACAAAGCGAACACGTCGGCGAACATAGCCCCCACCCGCACAGGCTCTGCCGACGCATTCACCCGACTGATCACAGAGCCCTCGGCAAACGGCGACAGCTGTGCATTCACCTCATCAATCACCGACTGCACCGAGTCAGCCAACGACCGAGATCCGCTGTATGTGATATGATAAGTCGTGCTCCAGCAGCCGCCTTCTACCGACACATACCCGTCATTGCTTTGCGAACAACCGCAAAGCATAGCTGCCATGATTATGCTGATAATTGTTTTCATATATCTGATCCCATATTTTTTGCAAAATTAGATATAAACCGGAATGAATTTCGTAAATTTGCGGTAATTTTTTTCAAATTCCATAGATGAAGGTACTGAAATTCGGTGGCACCTCCGTAGGATCGCCACAACAGATCAGAAATGTCGCGGCCCTGATATCCGACAAAGGCAAAAACATAATTGTGCTGTCAGCCATGGCCGGCACCACCAACACCCTGGTGGAGATTGCCGACTACATCTCCAAAGGCAACATCCCCGGAGCACAGGAGACACTCAACAACCTGGAGCTGAAATACCGCCAGGTAGTCGACGAGCTCTTCGCCGGTGACGAAGCCTCGCGCGCCAAAGCATGGGAGGCCGTCACCACAGCCACGGGCACCATACGCTACTCGTTCACCCATCCTTTCACACCTGCCGACGAAAAAGAGATCCTGGCCCAAGGCGAACTCATCTCCGTGGCCCTTATGCATATACACCTCCAGTCCATCGGCATGAAATCAGTAGTGCTGCCAGCTCTGGAATATATGCGCACCCAGTCCAACGAAGAGCCGGACATGGAGTACATATCCCAGCGACTGCACCGTCTTCTGGAAGTGAATTCCGATGCAGACCTGTATATAACACACGGATACATCTGCCGCAATCACAGCGGCGAGATCGACAACCTCCACCGTGGAGGCAGCGACTACACCGCATCCATCATCGGTGCCGTCACCGATGCCCGCGAGGTACAGATATGGACCGACATCGACGGCATGCACAACAATGATCCGCGCTACGTGGAGGGCACGTCGCCCGTAGGCGTGCTCCACTTCGAAGAGGCCGCCGAGCTTGCATATTTCGGGGCGAAGATACTGCACCCCTCCTGCGTCCTCCCCGCCAAGCTACACGACATACCTGTGCGTCTGCTAAACACCATGGACCCTGACGCACCCGGCACCCTCATCTGCAACATCCCCCCCACCCACACAGTCAAGGCCGTAGCCGCCAAAGACAACATCACCGCCATAAAGATCAAGAGCGGCCGCATGCTACTGGCCTACGGATTCCTGCATAAGGTGTTCGAGACATTCGACACCTACCACACATCGATCGACATGATAGCCACCTCCGAGGTCGGCGTCACCGTCACCATTGACAACGACCGCTACCTGGCCAACATCGTGGACGACCTCAAGCATTTCGGCACCGTCACCGTAGACACTGACATGGTGATAATCTGCGTCGTAGGCGATCTGGAATGGCACAACGTAGGCTTCGAGACCCTCGCCCTTGAGGCTCTGCGCGACATACCCGTGCGCATGATATCCTACGGTGGCAGCAACTACAACATCTCCATGCTCGTGCGCCGGGCCGACAAGCTCGAAGCGCTCAAGCGCCTGTCCGACACCCTTTTTCCTAAAAAATAGCCCCTATAAAAATGGTAAAGCATATTGTATCATTCAAACTTTCAGGCACTCCCGAAGAACGCCACGCCGTAGCCGCCGCATTCAAATCAGCCCTCGAGGCGCTTCCCGCCGTGATTGCCCCTCTGCAGAGCATCGAAGTTGGCATCAACCAGAATCCGGCCGAGGACTGGGATGTGGTGCTCACCGCGATCATCGACACCATGGCCGATGTCGAGGTATACGCCAAGCACCCCGCCCACGTGGCCGCGGCCTCACTGCTCGCCGGACATAAGGAAGCCCGCGCCTGCGTCGACTACGAATTCTAACATCGCCCCCGTGTGAAAGAGGCGCTGAACATAAGCCAGAATCTGCAACAGGTGCAGAGGCTATCGCCTCAGCAGGTACAATTTGTGCGCCTGCTTGAGATGAACGCGCCCGAAATCGAAGAGGAGATACGCCACGTACTTGACGAAAATCCGGCACTCGAAGCCTCCGAGCCCGCGCCTGACCTCATCACGGACAGCGACACCGACACTTTCTCGGAAACAGCCGAGCAACTGCAGCGTGCCGATTACACCGACGACGACATGCCGTCGTACCGCCTTGAGGCCAACAACCGCAGTGCCGACGATCCCGAATACCACACAGTGGCGGTGGCCGACGGACCGGATCTCTACGAAAACCTGCTCGGACAGCTCAGCGAGATCAATCTGGACACCGACGCCCACCGTGCTGCCACATACATCATAGGCAACCTCGACTCCAACGGCTACCTCACCCGGTCGCTCGCCGCCATTGCCGACGACATAGCCATGGACACAGCAGCATACCCCGACAAGCCGGCCGTGAAACGCGGATTCGATGCCGTGCGCACGCTCGACCCCGCGGGAGTGGGTGCCGTGGATCTGCGCGACTGCCTGCTGCTGCAATTGCGCCGCATCACACCCCTCACCCTGCCTGTGAAGATAGCCACCGAGATTGTCGACCACTATTTCGACCTGTTCTCCAACCGCCGCTTCGACAAGCTCCGCACCGAACTCGAACTCCCCGATGATTCCGCTCTCGAACCGGCATTCGACGTGATAAAATCACTCAACCCGAAGCCCGGGCGACTGATCGACTCCGACAGCAGCCATGATAAACTGCGACAGATCACCCCCGACTTCTTCGTCGAGACCGACAGCGACGGCCAGTTCACCATCACCTCCGGCTCACACCAGCCCACCCTCCGCATCGAAGACAGCTTCGTCGTATCCGACTCCGACACCGCCTCAACAAACCGCATACGCCGTGAGGCTCAAATGTTCATCCGCCAGAAACACGACGAAGCGGCCACATTCATTGCCAACCTTGAGAAACGCAACTCCACACTCGCCGCCGTAATGGCCGCTATCGTGAGGCTGCAGCCGGCATTCTTCACCTCCGGCCAGACATCAGACATACGCCCGATGATACTCAAGGACATCGGAGCCCTCACCGGCCTGGATCTGTCCGTGATATCACGCGCCATCGCCGGGAAATACGTGGCCACACCCACCGGCACGTATCCGCTGCGAATGTTCCTGAACGAGCGCCCCACCGAAGATGCCGGCACCTCCTCGCACGAACTCCTTGATGCCATCCGCGACATAATCGACCACGAGGACAAGAATCACCCGCTGAGCGACCGCGCCATCCAGGAATCAATGGCCGCGAAAGGCTATGACATCGCCCGACGCACAGTAACCAAATACCGCGAGCGCCTTGGTCTCCCCGTAGGCCGACTGCGCAAAGAATTATCCTGACATGAAAAAAATCGCCTCCTGCATATCCACCGTATTCAGCCCCCTGCTGGTACCCACGTATTCCTATGCCACCGCGCTGTGGATCACTCCGCTGGCAGTGCTGCCTGAAAGGGTAAGGCTGATATCATCGCTGATGATATTCCTGATCACAGCCACCATTCCCATGGCCACCATACTGATGCTGATGCGCACAGGACGCATCGGCGATTACGCCATCACCGACCGCCGGCAGCGCACAGTGCCAATGATCGTAGCCATACTATGCTATGTGGGCGCATCATTTTACCTGCGCTTTGTCCATGCGCCCGGATTTCTCATACACTTCTTTATTGGAGCCGCGGCTGCCGCAGTGCTGGCCCTCGGTATCAACTTCCGGTGGAAAATCAGCGCCCACATGACTGCCATCGGAGGCTACTGCGCCCTGCTAATCTGGATTGCGGTGCATGCCTTGGGCATAGTGATGATGATGCCGTGGATCACCGGCGCCGTGATCATAGCCGGATGCGTGGGATCCTCAAGGCTGTATCTGCTCCGACACACGCCCGCACAAGTTTATGCCGGGTTCTGTCTCGGGGCCGTCTGCGCTTTCCTATTCATGAGCCTTTGACATAATTGAAAATTCAAAATTAAAAACTCACAATTATAAATGACCCCTTCAGTAAGCATAATCATGGGCAGCACCTCCGACCTGCCCATCCTGCGCAAAGCAGCCGATTTCCTGGAAAAGATGGAGATACCTTTCGAGATGAACGCCCTGAGCGCGCACCGTACCCCTGCACAAGTCGAGGCATTCGCCCGCCAGGCCAAGGACCGGGGCATAAAAGTGATCATCGCCGCCGCCGGCATGGCTGCCGCCCTCCCCGGTGTGATAGCCGCAATGACCCCGCTGCCTGTGATCGGCGTTCCCATCAATTCCAGCTTCGACGGTATGGATGCCCTGCTCTCAATCGTGCAGATGCCTCCCGGCATCCCCGTGGCCACCACAGGTGTGAACGGAGCCATGAACGCCGCGGTGCTCGCCGCCCGCATCCTGGCTCTGTCGGATGCCGCCGTAGCAGCCCGAGTGGAGGCATACCAGGCCTCACTTGAGGAAAAAATCGTGAAAGCAAATGCCGAGCTGTCAGGCATAAACGACTATAAATTCAAGACTAACTGATGCAACCATCTCCATTCGACTACTGCCGCCGGCTCACCACCGAGGCTCATATAGGCAATGTCACCATCGGCAGCGGCCACCCGATTGCCTTGCAGTCGATGACCAACACCCCTACACTTGACACCGACGCATCTGCCGCACAGATACTGCGCATAGCCGATGCCGGAGCCGACATAGTACGTCTGACGGCACAGGGGGTGGCTCATGCCGAGAATCTGGCCGCCATCCGCGAAAAAGTGCGCGCAGCAGGATGCACAGTGCCTCTTGTGGCCGACATCCACTTCAATCCGGCAGCGGCATTCGCCGCAGCCTCGCGTGTGGAGAAAGTTCGCATCAATCCCGGCAATTTCGTGGATCCGGGGCGCACATTCAAGAAAATCGAGTTCACCGACGCGGAATATGCCGATGAAATAAAAAAAATCGAGGCAAAGCTCGTGCCGCTGCTTGATCTGTGCCGCACCCATGGCACAGCCCTGCGCATCGGAGTGAATCACGGATCGCTCTCCGACCGCATAATGAGCCGCTACGGCGACACACCCGCCGGCATGGTGGAGTCGGCCATGGAATTTCTGCGCGTATGCGTGGCTCACGACTTCACCGACGTGGTGATTTCCATCAAAGCCTCTAACGTGGTGGTCATGACCTCCACCGTGCGCATGCTCGTCCGCGCCATGGATGCCGAGGGGATGCACTTCCCGCTGCACCTGGGCGTGACCGAGGCCGGCGACGGCGAGGACGGCCGTGTGAAATCGGCCGTAGGCATTGGCTCACTTATGGCCGACGGCATAGGCGACACAATACGTGTATCGCTGAGTGAGGATCCCGAGGCCGAAATACCTGTGGCACGCATGCTCACCGAGCATATTGCAAAAATGGCGGATGCCCCCGGCATCCCCGGGAATCTTTTCCCTGATTTTGACCCCGTCACAGGCCGCAGGGCCACGCGCACCGCTGGCAGCATCGGCGGCGGCAACGTCCCGGTGGCCGTAGGTGTGGATCTCACCTCTGACGCTATCCCCGAAGGAGTAAAAGTGATATCCGCCTCCGGTGCCAATGCCCCCGGGCAGATGAAAGCAGCCATACATGCCATGATGGCCGCCGGCGACGACGCACCGGTGATCCTGCACCTGCAATATCCCGAGTCGGACACTTATGATGATATCACCATAGCTGCCTCAGCCGACCTCGGGGCAGTGCTTCTGGCCGGGCTGGGCGACGGCATCTGGATTGACGCCCCGCATATCCCCGACGACAAAATCGCGTCACTCTCACTGGGTATACTCCAGGCCACACGCCTGCGCATATACAAGACCGAATACATAGCCTGCCCCAGCTGCGGGCGCACCCTATTCGACCTGCCGCAGGCCCTTGATGCCGTACGCCGCGCCACCTCCCACCTGCCCGGTCTGAAGATAGCCGTGATGGGTTGTATCGTGAACGGCCCCGGCGAAATGGCCGATGCCGACTACGGATACATCGGCGCCGCCGCAGGCAACGTAAGTCTGTACAAAGGCAAGGAATGCAAGGTAAAGAATATACCTGCAGCCGAGGCACTCCCGCTTCTGATTCAACTGATAAAGGACAACGGCGACTGGAAAGATGCGTAGTCAGAAGAATCACACCTCGGTGATACACCTGGCCTCGGGTCTGACCGTGGTACACAGCAGATACCCCGGGGCTGCCGTCGACTATTGCGGCTGCGTGGTCAGGGTCGGCAGCCGTGACGATGATCCGGACGCATATGGCATGGCACATTTTGTGGAGCACACCATATTCAAGGGCACACAGCGCCGATCGGCATGGCACATAATCAACCGTATGGAGCGCGTAGGCGGTGAGCTCAACGCATACACCACAAAGGAAGAGACGGTGGTCTACACCATAGCCCCGGCGGGCAACACAGCGCGCGCGCTCGACCTGATAGCCGACCTGCTCATATCCTCGCGCTTTCCCCAGGCCGAACTTGACAAGGAACGCGAGGTCGTGGCCGATGAGATCAATTCATATCTTGACACACCCGCCGAAGCCGTGTACGATGATTTCGAAGACATGCTATACGCCGGCACACCTCTGGGGCATAACATCTTAGGCGAGGAAAAGGCACTTGCCCGCATAGATTCAGCCCGATGCATACAATATCTGCGCGACTGGTACGCCATGGACAATATGGTAGTATTCTACTGTGGCTCTGCCTCGGCCGAGCGCATCGCATCCGACATCGACCGCCGGTTTGCCGCCCTGCCCCGTCATTGCCGCGGGCATGCCACCACCCCGATAGCGTGTGCACCGCAATTCGGCCGAAGCCGGGACATAGGCTCTCATCAGAGCCACACTGTAATGGGTTGTGCCACTCCCGGTCTTTTTGACTCCGGACGATACGCATTGCTGCTGCTCACAAACATCCTGGGAGGCCCGGGGATGAACTCACTGCTGAATGTCGAGCTACGCGAGAAGCGCGGATTAGTGTATTCAGTGGATGCCTCCGCCACCCTGCTATCCGACACAGGTGCCTTCACGGTATACTTCGGTTGTGATCCGTCCGACACCTCCCGCTGCATGGAATTGGTGCGCAGACAAATGGAGCGCCTGTCAGAGGTGTGTCTCACCTCCACCCAGCTCGCCGCTGCTAAAAAGCAATATTTAGGACAGCTGGCCGTGGCCTCCGACTCCAGAGAAAGCATGATCATCTCAGCCGCACGTGCCGCAATGTATTTCGGCCGTGTGGCGCCACCCACCGAAGTGGCAGAACAAATTCAGGCTGTGACAGCCGAACAGATCCGCTCGGCAGCACTTAGTCTCTGCAACCTCTCGTACCTGTCACTGGTTTGATGGAAATTAACGAAAAATACATGAAACGCGCCCTGGCTCTTGCCCGGGGCGGAGAATTACTGGCATCGCCCAATCCCATGGTAGGCGCTGTGATCACTGACCCGGCTGGAAACATCATAGGCGAGGGCTACCACCGCTGCTGCGGCGAGGCACACGCCGAAGTCAACGCCATAGCATCAGTGGCCGACCCCACTATGCTCGCCTACAGCACCATGTATGTCACACTGGAGCCATGCGCCCACTACGGACGCACCGGACCCTGCTCCAAACTCATAATAGACAAACGCATACCACGTGTGGTGGTAGGCACCACCGACCCATTCAGCAAAGTGAACGGTAAAGGCATTGAGATGATGCGCGAGGCAGGCGTGGAGGTTGTGACCGGTATCCTTGAGCGCGAATGCCGCAGCCTGAATGCCAGATTCTTCACCGCACACACACTGAAGCGTCCGTTCATCACACTGAAATGGGCGCAGAGCGCCGACGGCTTCATGGACGACGACAGCGCTACCCCCGCAAGGTTATCAACACCGCTCACGGCTGCACTCACACACCGTCTGCGCGCCATCAGCGATGCCATCGCCGTAGGATCAGGCACCGTGCTCTCTGACGATCCGTCGCTCACCACCAGGCTATGGCCGGGGCGCTCGCCACGCCCGGTAGTGTTCGACAGCCGCCGGCGCATCAGCCCCGAAGCCACAGTGATGCAGAGTTCTCCCATAATCATATCCGGGATGCCTCTCACCGAGGCTATGCAAACACTCTATGAACAAAATATCACATCACTGCTGGTGGAGGGAGGCCCCACCCTGCTGAAATCTTTCCTGGAAGCAGGATTATGGGATCTGATACGCGTCGAGACAGCTCCAGCATACCTGGGATCACATGGCACTGCACCCGCACCCATAATATCCGGTATACAACCCTTAAAAGAAGAAAAAATAGACGGAAACTGCATTAAATATTATTCGCAAAACGCGCTTGTCGACGTTAAAAACTTATAAAAAACCGTCACTGTAGATAGTTTTGGACGCAACTCTTTGCCGAATTGCCGATGAAATAATAAATTTGCAGTTTGAAATATAACTATTTGCCAATGTTCGCAAAAACGAAAAATCTGATTTCGCCTATTGTCCTGTCGGTCGCGCTGCTCGGAGCATACTCCTGCAACTCCGACGGAACCTACAGCGAATACGAGTATACAAAATCGTCATCGGTGGAAGTGAAATCGTTCTCGCTCAAGAACGACAAGAAAGTGCTTGACAGCCTGGAGAACGTATTCTTCTCCATCGACCTCACCGGAGCCCGCATATTCAACGCAGACTCACTGCCTTACGGCACCAAGGTGAGCCGCTTGATCCCGAACATCACCACCAGCCAGGCATCGGTGGTGCAGATTGAATTCCCCCGCCCGGGCATGACCGACTCCGTCGTGAACTACCTAACCAACTCCACCGACTCGATTGACTTCTCCAACGGCCCGGTGAAACTGCGCGTTAAGTCAGAGAATCAACTGGTGGAGCGTGTTTACACAATCAACGTGAACGTACATCAGGTGAAGCCCGACTCGCTGATGTGGGACAAGATGGAAAGCGGAGCCTTATCCACCTCGTTTGCAGCGATAGCTGAATCCTACACGGCCTGCATGGGCGGCAAATATTACACACTCACATCCAATTCCGCACGCACTGCATACTGCATGGCCACAACAGCCGATCCGGCGGAGGGGCCATGGGTGACTGCCGACGTCACTCCCGGATTCACACCCGATATCACAACGTTGCGCGCCACTGAAAGCGCCCTGTATATTCTGTCAACCGATGGCAAGCTGTATGAATCGGCCGACGGCCTGAACTGGACTTCAACCGGACAACAATTCGAGAGCCTCATCGGTGGCTACGAGGATCAATTGCTATGCGTGCGCAAAGACGCATCCGGAAAATATACCCACTACACTTACCCCGACATGACAGCATCGGCATTGGATGCCGCATTCCCTGTGAAAGGCGCATCGCAGCCCGCGTCATACACCACACCCATGGGCTATACAAGCAGCCTTGTGATCGTGGGCGGACGCACTGCCGACGGCACCCTGAGCAGTGCCGCGTGGGGTTTTGACGGCACATCATGGGCCCGCCTCACCACAAGCAAACCATTGAAGACCGCTCTCGAAGGCATGACCCTGGTGGCATACGACCTGTTCAAAGTGACGTCCTCCACCTGGGCACCCGAGCAATACCCGGCCCTGATAGCCATGGGCGGAAGCGACGGCATAGCCAACAGCCGCGCCGTATATTATTCGCGCGACTGGGGCATGACCTGGCAAGTGGCCCCCGAGCTCATGAATCTGCCCGAGGATGTGCCGGCATTCGCATTCGCCCCGGCGTACACTTACACCACTACAATGCACAAATCACGCGCGTCGCAATGGAACGCCGTAAGTCTGCCGGCCCTGCCACACGGAGCACACCTGATGGAACTTCCCGCAAGCTCACGCGCCACCAAACCGGTGACCCAATGGGAGGCTCCGGCCATATACGTGTTCGGCGGCATTGACAACGACGGCAACGCATACAGCACGGTATGGCGCGCTCGCATACGACGCTACACATTCTGCCCCATCCAATAATATCACGAATTGCCACATATCATATATAGAATATTATTCACCGTACTGATCAGCCTTTCCGGCGCGGCGGTCTGCGCACAGACTTCCGGGCTGGAAAGCCCGTATAAATTCGATTTCGGTGTGGAATTAGGCATGAGCGGCTATCTGGGCGACGCCAACTCATCGTCGCTGCTCAAGCACCCCGGATTTGCAGGGGAGGCTTCTTTCAGATACATAGCCAACACACGCTGGGCATTCCGCGGAGTGCTCGGAGTGGTGAGCCTGAGCGGCAACACCGCAGATATGGACGACTATCTGCCGGGCGGAGCACAGTACTCATTCAAATCCACCGTCTACGACTTAGGCGCGAGAGTTGAATTCAATTTTCTGCCTTACGGCATAGGCGAGACGTACAAGCGCCTGCGCCGCTGGACTCCCTACCTCACCATAGGCGTGGGGGCATGCATGGCATCGTCAGGCGGAAACACATCAGTGATGCCGACGCTTCCGATCGGCGCAGGAATCAAATTCAAGCTGCGTCCCCGCCTGAACTTAGGGATGGAATTCACCATGACCAAGGCATTCGGCGACAAGGTGGACGGCCCCGACCTCAGCGACCTGCATGGCATAGAGATGAAATTTTACAAGAACACCGACTGGTTTTCGCGCCTCACAATAGGAATATCGTATGAATTCGGTGAGAGATGCGAGACATGCCACTATGTAGACTGACAATAATCATAGATAAAGATACCAAAATGTCACAGACACCCACAGACAATAACACAATGAATACACCGGCTCATGTCGCCATAATCATGGATGGCAACGGCCGTTGGGCCAAGGCCAGGGGGCTGGAGCGCTCCGCCGGCCATGTGGAGGGTGTCAACACCGTGCGCACTGTCACCGAGGCAGCATCCCAAGTCGGTGTGAGATATCTTACACTATATACATTCTCGACCGAAAACTGGAACAGACCCAAGGAAGAGGTGGACGCGCTGATGCATCTGGTAGTGACCGCCATTGAGCGCGAGACACCCGATCTGATAAAAAACAATGTGCGCCTGCAGATGATAGGCGACACCGGCCGCATGCCGCGTTTCGCACTGGACAGGCTCAACCGATGCATCGCCGACACAGCCGCCGACACCGGTCTGACACTGGTCCTTGCTCTGAGCTATTCATCACGCTGGGAGATAACCGAGGCTTGCCGACAGATAGCCGCCGAAGCCTCCGCCGGAAAGCTCGACCCTGCAGAGATCACACCTGACACAATAAGCGCACATCTGACCACGGCACAATATCCCGACCCCGACCTGCTGATACGCACCGGCGGTGATTTCCGTGTGAGCAACTTCCTGCTCTGGCAGATAGCATACTCAGAAATATATGTGACACCGAAATTCTGGCCCGACTTCACCGCAGCCGACTTCATGGAAGCACTCGGTGCGTATGGCAGGCGCGAACGGCGCTTCGGCCTCACCAGCGAACAAATAAAATAGCATTCCACCCACGATTCCTATGAAATATTCAAATATGCGTCTACGCTTCTTTCAAATCATTGCAACAGTAATCGCCGCCGTGTGCCCTGTACTGTCATCAGCCCAGGACTACGGCACCCCCACCGACACCATATATGCCCCCAATGTGATATTCTCCACCATGCCGAGGACTTATGAGATTGCAGGCATCAAGGTGACTGGAGCGCCCAACTACGACGATTTCATCGTGATCGGATATTCCGGCCTGAAAGTGGGCGAGATCGTGGAGATCCCGGGCAATGACATAACCACCGCGGCCAAACGCCTGATGAGGCAGGGTCTGTTCTCACAGGCTCAGATCAAGGTTGAGAAGACCTACGGCAACAAGGCGTGGCTGGAGATAGCTCTGCGCACCCAGCCCCGAATCTCGGAAGTGAACTATGTGGGCGTGAAGAAAGGCGAACGCAAGGATCTGGAGGAACGTCTGCAACTGATGAAAGGCAATCAGATCACGCAAAACATCGTGAACCGCATCGAGCAGATTGTAAAGAAATACTACACTGACAAAGGTTTCGGCAATGCCGATGTTAAAGTAGACTTGCACGAAGACCTCTCCCATCAGAACGAAATGATCGTGGACATCGTGGTAGACCGTCACGACAAGGTGAAAGTGCACAAAATCTACATCGAAGGCAACGAAGTGCTCTCCGACAACAAGATCCAGCGCACAATGAAGAAGACTAATGAGAAAAACAAACTCATCAACCTCTTCAAGCAGAAAAAATTCGTTGAGAACGACTACCACGATGACCTTAACCGCATCATCGAGAAATACAACGAGGAAGGATACCGCGACGCCAAGATAGTGGCCGACAGCGTGGTACCCTATAATGAAAAGCTCGTAGACGTGTACATCACCGTGGACGAGGGCAAGAAATACTACATCAAGGACATCACCTGGGTGGGCAACACCGTGTACCCCGGCGAAGTGCTTGACGCATACCTGGACATGCGCCCCGGCGACGTATACAACCAGAAGCAGATGGACAAGCGACTGAACACCGACGACGACGCCGTGTCAAACCTGTACATGGACAAAGGCTATCTCTTCTACAATCTCGTGCCTATCGAAAAAGAAGTGAACGGTGACTCCATATCCCTGGAAATGCGCATCATCGAAGGCCCGCAGGCCAGAATCAACAATGTGATTATCAATGGCAACGACCGTCTGTACGAGAAGGTGATCCGACGTGAGCTGCGCGTGAAGCCCGGCGAACTTTTCTCAAAGAGCGACCTGATGCGATCCGCCCGCGAAATCGCTCAGACCGGCCACTTCAACCCTGAGAATATGGACATCCGCCCTGAGCCAAACGAAGAGAACGGCACCGTGGACGTAGTGTTCAATCTCGAATCCAAGGCCAACGACCAGATAGAATTCTCCATGGGCTGGGGCCAGACCGGCATCATCGGCAAACTCGCACTGAAATTCACCAACTTCTCCATCAAAAACCTGTTCCACCCCAGCACCTACCGCGGCATCATCCCCCAGGGCGAAGGCCAGACATTCACCATATCGGCGCAGACCAACGCACGCTACTACCAGGCCTATCAGATATCATTCCTTGACCCCTGGTTCGGCGGCAAGCGTCCCAATTCACTCTCTGTCTCTGCCTACTATAGCCGCCAGACCGGTGTTAACTCATCATACTACAACTCCACCTGGTCCAACCCCTATATGTATGGCGGATACGGCTACGGAGGGTACGGATATGGCAACTACGGATACAACGACTACTACCAGAACGCTTACCAAAATGCCTACGACCCCAACAAGCTGCTTCAGATGGTGGGCTTGAATGTAGGCTTCGGCAAACGTCTCAACTGGCCCGACGACTATTTCACATTCACAGCCGAACTCGGATACAACTGGTATTACCTGAAGAACTGGGAATATCTCTATTACATGAACAACGGTACGTCTAACGCCATCGTGCTCGGCCTGACACTGTCGCGCACCTCAATCGACAACCCGCTCTACACGCGTTCAGGCTCAATGTTCTCGCTCAACCTTCAGCTCACTCCCCCCGCCTCGCTCTTCGGCAAAAAAGACTGGAAGAAGCTCTCCGAGGAAAACACAGAGGCATCCAAGAAGCAGCTTTACCGCTGGATCGAATACTGGAAACTGCGCTTCAAATCGCGCACCTACACCCCGCTGGCCAACGCCGACGGACAGTGGACCCCGGTGCTCATGACCCGCGCCGACTTCGGTCTGCTCGGCAGCTACAACAAGTATCTGAAATCGCCGTTCGAGACATTCTACGTAGGCGGCGACGGCATGTCGGGATCCTACACCTATGCCACCGAGACAATCGCGCTGCGCGGCTACGACAACGGCCAGTTCACGCCATGGGGCTACGAAGGCTACGCCTACAGCCGCCTGGGCATGGAACTCCACTTCCCTCTGATGCTGCAAGCCTCGACCACAATCTACGCCCTGGCATTTGTGGAGGGCGGCAACGCGTGGACATCAGTCAAGGACTTCAACCCATTCCAGATGAAGCGCTCGGCCGGCGCCGGCGTCCGCATCTTCCTGCCTATGGTGGGCATGATGGGTATCGACTGGGCCTACGGCTTCGACACCGTATTCGGCCAGAAAGGCGGCAGCCACTTCCACTTCATCCTCGGTCAGGAATTCTGACATAATTAAACTATTCAGGCGCTCATACGTCATATATAGTGTAGTAAAAAACGAAACAGATTATAACGATGAAAAAGACCTTAATACTTATCGTCCTGGCAATCGCCGGATTCGCGACAGCATCAGCCCAGAAATTCGCTCTGGTGGATATGGAGTACATACTGAAGAATGTGCCCGCCTACGAGATGGCCAACGAACAGCTCAACCAGCTCTCACAGCGCTGGCAGAAAGAGGTGGAGGCCGTGGGTACCGAAGCCCAGAACATGTATCAGAATTTCCTGGCCGACAAGGTGTTCCTTACCGACGAACAAGCCAAGAAGCGTGAGGAAGAAATCGTAGCCAAGGAAAAAGAAGCCACCGAGCTGCGCTACAAATATTTCGGCCCCGAAGGCGAGCTCTACAAAAAGCGCCAGAGCCTGCTCAAGCCCGTGCAGGACGATGTGTACAACGCCGTGAAGAAGGTGGCCGAGGAGCGCGGATACCAGGCGATATTCGACCGCGCGTCGGCATCAGACATCATTTTCGCCTCGCCACGAATAGATGTATCCAACGAGGTGCTCACAAAATTAGGCTATTCCAAGTAAATTGCTTATCTTTGCATACGATTCAGAAAAATAACAAATTAAACAATACCTATAAAAATGCTTAAGAAAATTCTGCTCGCGATTGTAATCGCACTTCCCTGCACCGCTCTGGCTCAGAAATTCGGTGTCGTAGACGGCGAGGCCATCATCACTGCCATGCCCGAAATGACCACCATCCAGAATCAACTCAATGATGCCTCCAAGAAATACGAAGATGAATTCGCAAAGCTCACCGAAGAGATGAACAAAAAGGTGACTGAATTCCAGGCTCTTGACAAAGACACTGCCACTCCCGAATCTATCAAAGAGCGTCGCATGCAGGAAATCCAGGAGCTTGACGCCAAGATCCAGCAGTTCCGCCAGACAGCATCGCAGGATCTCCAGCGCCAGCAGCAGCAGCTCATGGCTCCCGTTGAACAGAAAATCACCGATGCCATCAAGGCCGTAGGCCAGGAAGGTGCATATGTATTCATCTTCCAGCAGCAGATCCCCATCTATGTGGGCACAGCCGTGACCGACGTAACACCCGCTGTAAAAGCCAAACTCGGCATCAAATAAGAAGACACTCATCCAAAATCCATACAGGCCGGCTATCACAACCGGCCTTTTTTTATGAGCAAGCCTGATACATATTCGCGCCGCCTGGCCTTGATATGGCTCGGACGCAACTGGTGGCTGATTGTGCTGCCGGTGGCTGCATGCCTGATCGTGGGGATGCACGACTGGCGATGGCTCGTCGTGGCCTTCGCCCTGCTGCTGATAGTGTGGCCGGGAATACTGATGATAGTGTATTTCAACCACGCCCTGACACCCGAGGCCCGCAAGGCCATACTTGACAAAAAGGTAGTGGAGAATCCCGACGGCAGCCTCTCCGTCACATATCTGCCTTCAGCTGATCCCGACACACCCGCGCCCCCGGAGCCTGAACACATACCGGTCTCGGAAATCCGCCGCGTGGAATACACCGGCAAATCCACCATCTACTATCTGAAATCCTCTCCCTACCACTTCATAGAGGTACGTCACACTGATTCGGACACGCGGTAGGGACGCGATAAATCGCGTCCGCATCATTATGGGAACATTTACAGCGGACGCGAAATTTCGCGTCCCTACATCATAATGAATGCATCGTTCAGGGGAAGATGATGGTGAAGGATGTAAGGCCGGTGGCTGAGTCGGTGGCCAGTGAATAGCGGCAACCGTGACGGCGCAGGATCTCAGTGACAAGCATAAGACCTATGCCCTGGCCCCCCGGCTTGGTGGTGAAAAATGGGCTGAATATTTCGGCTGATACCTCGTCAGAGATACCTCCTCCGTTATCTGAAATCTGCAATGTGCGCATTGCCGGAGTGGCGATCACCACCCTACCATCGTCGCGGGCAGTTTGCACAATGCTCTCAATCGCATTTTTCACAATGTTGACGAGCACCTGCTCCCACTGCACCGGATCAACTTCTATCTTAGTGTTATACGGAAGGTCAAACATTATATTCACCCCGGCATCATCGGCCATCGCACGCAAAAAAGCGCGCAAACCATCCACAGAATCGGCCAATCCCATAGGTACAAGGTGCGGATCAGGCAATTTCACAAGCGATGCATAGCCCGATATGAATTCCGAGAGGTTACCGGCCCGCTCTATGCTGGCGGCTATCACTTCGTGAATAGCTTCGTCATCGGTAGCCGCATCCAATGTCTGGAGCACTGAGCCGATACCGGCTATGGTATTGTTCACCTCGTGGGAAATGAAGCGTATGATGCGTCCGTATGCCTCGCGTTCGGCACGGCGCAACTCATCGGTCATAACCTCCACGATATAGAATGAGCGCCTGAATCCGTGATCCATAAACGCCTGATGTATCACACGGTAGATGATTCCCGAGGACGAACGCACCACTTCCGACTCTCCCACTTCAATCTTAGGCAGGTGTATTTCGGCGAGCATGGCACGCGCCGCAGTGTTGGCGGCCACAGGGTTGCCGTCGAAATCAGCTATCAATATGCCCTGGGTGGATGCGTCGATGAGCTGCTGCAAGAATAGGTTGCGCTCCTCGAAACGAGTATGCTCGTTTTTCAGACGATCCATCATGTCATTGAACACAGTCACCGCCACATCCACATCCTTGTGCCCCACCTTACGCAAGCGGCTGGCATAATCCTGGGCGCGCAGCAGATCCATGCCGTTGCGCATGGCGGTGATAGGCCCCATAACATTAATATACATAACCACGCAGACAGCAATCGCTGTCATCAGAGCCAGCGATGTCACCGACAGGATACCGGAGGCAATCACCGAAGCCACCAGACCCACAGCCTGGACAATCAGGAGTATGATAAACCAGTATATACCCCTCATTGCATTCCGTATTTCTTCAGCCGGCGGTAGAGGGTCTGACGGGTGACACCGAGAAGAGCGGCCGCCTGCGCCACATTGCCGCCGCAACGTCTCATTGCATCCTCCACCAAAGTGCGCTCGGCCTGCGATATGGCTCCGGGTGCCGCATCGGGGATCTCCTGAGTGAGGTTGGCCTCGACATCGGCGGCAGTCACCATAGGGCCGGTGGCGAGCAGCAGCACACGCTCCACCAGATTCTTGAGCTCGCGGATATTGCCTGGGTACGGCTGGGAACGGAATACGTCCATTGCCTCCGGCGAGATCTCCGTATGAGGTGACACCTGCGAGGCAAAGTGACGCACGAGCAGCGGTATGTCCGACGGACGCTCACGCAATGCCGGCAGATGTATCTTGATCAGATTGATGCGATAGTAGAGATCTTCGCGGAAAGTGCGGTCGCGCACCATGGCTGCAAGGTCGGCATTGGTGGCGCTCACCACACGGATATCCACCTTGCGCGGACGGCTCTCGCCCAGACGCTCGAACGTATGCTCCTGGAGCACACGCAGCATCTTCACCTGGCACATTGGATCCAGGTCGCCGATCTCATCAAGGAAGATTGTACCCTTATCGGCCATCTCGAAACGCCCGGCGCGGTCGGCCACCGAGGATGTGTACGCCCCCTTGGCGCTGCCGAACATCTCGCTTTCGAACAGCGATTGCGATATGCCGCCGAGATTCACTTTGATAAACGGCGCGGCGGCGCGACGGCTATTGGTGTGGAGTGCCTGGGCCACAAGCTCCTTGCCGGTGCCGTTCTCGCCGGTGATAAGCACCGAGGCATCCGTCGGGGCTATACGCCGGACGGTGTTGAGCACATCCAGAATCTGAGGCGACTCCCCCACTATGCCGCATCGGTCGAATGTGTCGTCGGCTACCTCAGGCATATCCGATGCAAGCTGCAGGGCGGTGGACACACGCTGTAGCAGCACAGCATTGTCCCACGGCTTGGTGATGAAATCGGCAGCACCCAGACGCATGCCTTCCACCGCGAGCGGGATGCTGCCCCAGGCGGAAATCAGTATCACAGGCACCTCCGGACGAAGCACCTTGATGCGGCGCAGCAGCTCAAGGCCGTCCTGCCCGGTGGTGCCAGATGTGAAGTTCATGTCAGTGATGACCAGGCTAAGAGCCGGAGTGCGCACCTGGGCCATCGCCTCAGCAGCATCCGCAGCCACGGCCACGGCATATCCGTTGCGCTCGAGCAACAGCCTGAGCGACAGCCTAACAACCTTATCGTCGTCTACAATCAGAATCATAACGCGAAGATACGAATTATTGGCGGATTATGCGGTCGATATCCGCATCAATTTCGGTATGGGTGGCGTAGTCCCACAATGTGAGGCTGCGAAGCTGGTACATGTAATACCAATACAAGTACAACTGATTGATATACGCTTTGCGCGCCTCATCCTTCGACATCTGCGAATCGTTGAGGTCAAGCGTGGAAAGCCGCCCTATCATATACGTCTGCACATTGGTGTTGTATCGGCTTGCGGCGATGGTGTCCGAGCGCAGGGCAATCTCCACCTGTTGGCGCTGGTTGTTGAATCGCTCCACCAGGATGAACAGATCCTGCCGGAAATCGCGCTCCTCCTTGCGGATACGGTTTTCCACCACGGCACGGTTGCTCTGAGCCACCTTCACCTGTCCGCGGCGTTTGCCCCAGTCAAGCAGTGGTATGCTCACGCCGATCTCCACCACCTGATTGTCCTTGAGCGGATTGTATGCGCCGGACATTTCTGTGCCGGTACCGGTGAATCCCACCTGGGCGAATAGCGACACCTGGCGCATGTTGCCCTTGGCGCGGGCCACCTCATAATCGGCCTCGAGCTGGCGGCGACGTATGTTGTGTACAAATTTATTGCGCGAGAGGGCGCGGTCAAGCGCGTCGGCATACTCCACCTCGGTCTGCCCGGGCGCATCGGGAATCTCAGGCACGAGATCCACCGTATCGTCAAGGTTCAGGAATGACCGCAGCTGAAACATCATGCTCTTGTAATTGCTCACGGCATCGGTCATCTCGCTGCGGGCATCCAGCAGGTTGAGTTCCATCTGCAGCAGGTCGTTCTTGGATATCTGGCCTATCTTGCGCTTCTCCACCGCCACATCATAGAGCTTTGCGGCATTCTCCAGATTCTGGGCGGCAATGTCGCGTGTCTCCATGGCCATGAGCAGATTGAAATAGTGATTGATAGCCAGGAGGGCGACATCCTCGGTGGCGCTAAGAAACGCAGCCTTGGCCTCGGCATAGCGCACAGGCTCGATCTTTCGGTCCCACTTCACGGTGTTCACGGCGAAGAGTGGCTGGTTCAGAGTCAGAGCCACCGGGATGGACATGTAGCGATTGTATGTGCCGCCCTCGAACTGCCGCAGGAAATCCAGCTTGGAGGCAATCGACAGCTGTCCGCCCGTGAGCCAGATGTTCTGCTTCACGGCCACTTCGCCACTTAGCTCCAGATAATTGTTTCGCACGAAGCTGTAGGATCCGTCGGCATCCATGTAAGATGTATATTGTTTATGATATGCCGGAAGAGTGGCATTAAAATTCACTTCTGGGAGGAGCTCGGCACGGTATGTGCGGTATTCCCAATATGCACGGCGCAATTCATCGAGCGCTACGGCAGCATCCACCGACGAGGCACGGGCCACAGCCACAGCCTCGTCAAGGGAGATACTGCGTGTGGTATTCCCAAGACACTGTATTAACCCGGATAGTCCAAATAATCCTATTATAATTTTTCTAAACATGTTTCTTAATATATTGGCAAACAACGGATTTAACGGATTCAACGGATTTTTTTTAAAAATAACGGATTTTACTGCCTATTTAATCTGTTTAATCCGTTGTTTTAATATGAAATGGGTTATTCAGCGGCAAGTGCTAAAGCGGGATCGACCTTGACAGCGCGCATGGCGGGGAAGATGGCGCCCAGCACTATCATCAGCGCTATCACACCGAAAGCCACGGCCGCACACACCACGAAACGCACCGGCTCGAAGTTTCCGCCCATGTAGTAGCTGTTTAGCTCATTGGCTGCCAACAGATAGTCGGCAAGCACAGCCAGTGGGGTCACGGCCAGCAGTATGAGGAGCCCTTCGGATATGGTGCGACGGAATACATCGGCGCGTGTGGCACCGTTGACCCTGCGGATGGCTATCTCGCTCTCACGCTGCTGCGTGCGGAACCAGAATGTGCCCAACAGGCCAAGGAACACATTGAACGCAAGGAATATCACGCCCACCATTGACGTTTTGAAGCTACTTTCCCAGCTCTGCACGAATGCTTCGCGCCGGCGGTCGAACGACACCACGCCCGTGATATAATAGTTGCCCTGCGAGATCTTGTCAACATCACGCATGAAATTCTCAGCGAAGTCATGATCCATATTGTCGCGCACACGCAGCGCTATCTCAGAAGCCCAGCTCCAGTATTTCTGGCCGAGCGGCACAAAGGTGCTGCCGCTGAACTCGCCCGAATGGTAGTCACTGTAGCGGACATTCTCAAGCACACCCAGCAGGGTCAGGTCGCGAGGGCCGTTGCCCTCATTGATGAATGTCTTGCCTACGTATGGATGCACATCGTCCACACCCGAGCCGGAGAGCATATTCTTTGTGCCGAAGAATCCCTGGGGATTTTCCTTCAGCATCTGTGCTATCTGCTCGGGGGTCTCGCCGTCGGCGCCACGGAACCGGAACACACGCACGAGATCCGGCGAACCGTAGCGCTGGGGGATATAGATGCCGTTGTATGTGGTCAGGGAGTCATATTTCATTGCGGTGCCCGAGTTGCTGCCGTTGTACATGATAGAGTTCATGCCCACTCCAACAGCCTCCACCTCCGGACGCGCCTCTATAAGGCTGAGCATGCGCAGGAAGTCGGCATTGGCTGCGGAATCCGATTCGTAATTCACAAATCCCTGCGCGTGCTGATCCAGGCGGTTGACCTTGACCTCATAGCAATGGTCATATTCGAATCCGAGTGGCTCGTTCTTAGTGGCAAGCAAGCAATATGTCTCGTCGGCGAGAAACCATATCACCACACTCACTATCAGCAATTCAAGCGCGAGCCATAGGTTGCTGCGCCATTCGGTGGCTATCTGTCGTAAAAGTCTGCGTTTCATCATTTCTTATTTAATGCGTTCACAATATTGGTGCGGGATGCCTGGAAGGCGGGGAAGCCGGCGCTAACCACATTCAGTATGAAACAGAACAGGAGAGCCAGTCCGAATGTACGCCATTTAAGTAGCATTGCCAGGTCAACGGTAGATGCGCCGAATGACATGTCGAAAGCTGGGCGGAACAGAGATTCGGCCGCAAACATGGCAAATATCACGGTGATCAGTAAGCCAAGCACACCGGCAAGAAGTGTGATGAGCATGTTCTCGGTCAGGAGCGACATCAGTATGTCGGTCTTGGTGGCACCATAGGCGCGCCTGATTCCTATCACATTCTGCTGGCGGCGCAGACGGCTGTGTGTCATGCTGCTGAGATTGATGGCAGGCACCAGCAAAAGTATGGCGAATGTGATATACATCTGCCTGTGCATAGAGTCTATGTCGGGGTCGTTGCTGGCGCTCTGGGTGTATGCATCGGCCTCCTGGTCGAACGGGCGGGTTCGGGATACATACTGCCATCCGTCTTCCTTGAGAGGGACGAAATAAGCGTTCATCACGCGGTCGAATTCATCATGCATCACAGCCATGTCTGCCTTGTCCTTGGCAAGCATTATCATAGACATAGGCCCCATGATGCCATCGGCCCAGGAATCATCCTTGACCGCAGTCGCAGTGATGGGGAGCCATATCTGCGAATATGCATGGGTGGCAAGGGTCGTGACATCACGCACAACGCCGCTCACGGTGTAGGGCACACGGTCCACCAGCATCTCGCGGCCTGCGGCCTCGGCTGTGCCGAAGATATTCCGCGCCACCGATTCGGTAATCACGGCCACTTGCCGCCCGGCATCGAATTCAGCCTTGTCGAACGGCTTGCCATCCACGAATGTGAAGTCCATCACTTTCCAGAATACGTCGTCCACAGCCCGTGAATCGACCTGCAACGGGATGCCTCCAGGCACCTGCAACGCATTTGTGGCACACCATGCGGTAAAGACAGTCACGTATTCGGGCTCCTTCAGATTATCGGCCACCTCACGGGCGGTCTTGTATGACATGGCACCGTTTGATCCGCCACCGACCCATTTGGTATAATTGACGGAGAAGTATGAGTTCACGAGCCATCGGTCGCGGTTGTTCTCCGGTGCGATAGGCGCCACCCTCACCTGATTCATCATCACCACTATCATCACCAGTGAGATGGCCAGGGCTGTGCCTATGATGCTAACAGAGGTCATCACAGGCTGGCGGCGCAGGTTGTATATGGTTTCCTTCAGTTTCATGATCAATATGGTATTAGTTGATTCTCCGTCCGTCGTGGAATCGGATTATACGGTCGGTCTGCCGGGCTTGCTCCTCATTGTGCGTCACCATCACGATGGTGCGTCCGTCCTGTTTGTTCACCTCGTGGAGCAGACGCATCACCTCGGCGCCCATCTTGGAGTCAAGGTTGCCGGTAGGTTCGTCGGCCAGAAGTATCTTGGGGTTGCCGACGATGGCTCGGGCTATGGCCACACGCTGGCACTGTCCGCCGGAGAGCTGCGAGGGCAGATGCTTCATGCGGTGGCTGAGTTCGAGCCGCTCAAGCACATCGCGCACCATCTTCTTGCGGTCGGCCGCGTTGATGCCTTTGCGGTATACGAGCGGCAGCTCCACATTATCCATCACACTGAGCGAAGGTATCAGATGGAAACTCTGGAACACAAATCCGATGTTCTCATTGCGGAATGCCGACAGGCGTGCGTCGCTCAGTGCGGATGTTTCTGTGTCAAGCAGGCTCACCGTGCCTGATGTGGGGCTGTCGAGCAGCCCTATGATATTGAGCAGGGTGGATTTTCCACAACCCGAGGGCCCCATGATGCTTACAAATTCACCCTCCTCCACCTGCAGGCTCACATTGTCGAGCGCCGTGGTCTCGATCTTGTCGGTGCGGTACACCTTGGTCACATTTTCTACGTTGATAATCATGATTGATATTATTTTATGAGTTATTTCTTTATCTTCAGTGATTTACTTTTCACAAATTCCTTCATGTCGTTGATAGCCACCACTTCGCCGGGCCGCAGGCCTGAGATCACCTCCACATATTCATAATTGGCCTCGCCGAGCCTTACCTCACGGCGCTCGAGCCTGTTGTCGCCGGTCTTTACAAACAGTTTGTAGTTGCCCGGGCCTGTGTAGTATGATCCCGAGGGGATACGCACCGCATCCTCTATTATATCGGTGAGGATATACACCTGCGTGCTCTGCCCGGAGCGCAGACGCGGATTGGCATTGTCGTCAAGCGACACGGTGAACGCTATCACCCCCCCGCTGCTCTGCGGCACCACATTGGTGATTGTGCCCGGAAATGCCTCAGAGCCAATCTTCACCATCGCGCGAGAGCCTGTGCCGAATTTCTGGGCATGCGCGTCGGCTATCTCACCATCCACCTTGAAATGCTTCAGATCAGCCACCACTGCGAGTTTCTCACCCTGTGACACCTGGCGCCCCACTTCATTCACTATATATGTAAGGGTGGCAGCGCGCGGGGCCTTCAGGCGCGCGTCCTCAAGTGTGCGGCGCATCTGGCTGATATTGCCGGCAGAGATGCTGATGTTGAGATCCTGCACACGCATCTCGGCTTCCTGCACCAGGCGCTCGTTGGCAAGCTGCTTGCGCATCTGCTCCAGCTCGAGACAGGCGGTGTTGTATGCCAGCTCGGCCTGGCGCACACGCTCGCCGGTGCCGGAGCCGATACTGTCCAGGCGGCGTTCGTTGGCCACATCCTCCATCAGCTTCTCCACAGCCATCTCCTTGACCTGTATCTGCATCTGCAGATTGGTCAGGGCAGTGCGCGCGGCCACGCCGAGCTTTTCTTTGCCGGCCTGTTGTATGGCCCGCTCATTGTCAAGGCGGCGCATCTCTATCTCGGTGCTCTCCAAGTCGAGCCGGAGCAGAGGTGTACCCGCGGCCACGCTGTCGCCTGCCTTGCAATACACCTCAAGTATCCTGGTGGGGATAGGCGAGTTGATTATCTCTTCAAAAAGCGGAGCCACGCGACCTGACGCAGCCACTGTGGTCTCAATTGTACCGGAATCCGCGGTGCCAAACCGCAGATCCGCGGCTTTCACCGACTTGCCGAACTGAGCGGCTACCAGCCATATTGCCACACCTACGGCCACCACGACACCGGCAGCCTTGAGAATCGCCACCTTACGGCGGCGCAGGATTGTCTCCCTGGGTATTTCTTTATCCATATCTATAATTAAATTTCTTTGGTATAAGCCGATTTCCGGCAACGAATCCCATTTTGATATTACATATTCCGTGCCAAAAACATAAATACCTGAATATCAACATATATCCAATTTTAGTTGTGTCCGTATCCGTACACAGCCATGTTACAATACGTCACAGGAAAATGTAAAAAAAGTAAACGAGGCTAATTAAATCCTTAAAAATTTCCATAATTGAAGAAAATTTATTTACTTTGCACCGCAAATTCAATTACTAATTAAATAAACTAATCTATTATGTCTGAAATTGCAGATCGCGTAAAAGCCATTATCGTAGATACCCTTAGTGTAGACGAAGGCACTGTAACAGAGACCGCCACTTTCGCTGACCTTGGCGCTGACTCTCTTGATACCGTTGATATCATCATGAAGTTCGAAAAAGAATTCGATATCAAAATCGGCGACCAGGAAGCCGAAAAAATCACCACTGTAGGCGACGCTATCAAATTCGTTGAAGCAGCTAAAGCCTGATAAAACCCGATCACTAAAAAATTCCCCTCTTCATTAATATAAAATGGAATTAAAAAGAGTAGTTGTAACCGGTCTGGGTGTCATATCCCCGCTTGGCAACGACGCAAACTCCACATGGGAGGCTGCTGTCAACGGTGTGAGCGGCGCCGGCCCCATTACACACTTCGACGCCTCCAAATTCAAGACCCAGTTTGCTTGCGAGGTCAAAAACTTCAAGGCTGAAGATTACATGGACCGCCGCAAGATCCGCCAGCTCGACCTCTATGCCCAGTATGCTATCGCTGCTACAAAAGAGGCCGTGAAGGATGCTCGGCTTGACGAAGAAGGCGTAAACAAAGATCGCGTTGGCGTGATCGTTGCTGCCGGTATCGGCGGCCTCCATACCTTTGAAGAAGAGGCCGGATATTACGCTATCCACGAGGCAGACGGCCCTCGATACAGCCCATTCTTCATTCCCAAGATGATTGCCGACATCGCATCCGGACACATCTCCATGGAATATCAGTTCCACGGACCTAACTACGGTGTGGTGAGCGCATGCGCTTCCTCAAACAACGCAATCATCGACGCCTTCAACCTCATTCGCCTCGGCAAAGCCGACGCGATGGTCACAGGCGGCGCCGAAGCAGCCATCTATCCTGCCGGCGTGGGCGGCTTCAACTCCATGCACGCCCTCTCCACCCGCAACGATTCTCCCGAGACAGCCTCACGCCCATTCAGCAAGAGCCGCGACGGATTCGTGATGGGCGAAGGATCTGCAGTGCTGGTGCTTGAAGAACTTGAGCATGCCAAGGCCCGCGGTGCTAAAATCTATGCCGAAGTCGCCGGCGGCGGCATGTCGGCCGATGCTCACCACATCACAGCCACTCATCCCGAAGGCGTAGGTGCCATCCTGTCTATGCAGATGGCTCTTGACGATGCCGGTATGAAACCCGAAGACATCGACTACATCAATGTGCACGGCACATCCACTCCCGTAGGCGATATCTCTGAGGTTAAGGCCATTGTGAAGCTCTTTGGCGAGCACGCACATAAACTCAACATTTCGTCTACCAAATCGATGACCGGACACCTCCTTGGTGCCACTGGCGCTATCGAGGCTTTCTTCAGCATCAAGGCCATCGAAAACGGAATCATCCCGCCCACCATCAACCATGAGGAGGGTGACGAAGACGAAGAAATAGATTACAGCCTCAACTTCACCTTCAACAAGGCTCAGCACCGTCAGGTGCGCGCTGCCCTATCCAACGCCTTTGGCTTCGGAGGACACAACGCCACCGTCATCCTCAAAAAATACGAAAATTGATTCCCCTTTAATAAATTTTCATTTTTACCCCTTAGGACGGCTTCATCGTGAGATGAGGCCGTCTTTCTTTTCAATCGTTTGGAGTAAATACAAAACTTTTTCGTAACTTAGTGGCATTATAACAGTCCATCCCATGAAAAAACTAATTGCTACGGTAACAACCGTATTGATCTATTGTACCCCACATTCGATACAAGCCTCCGACACTGAGGCTATGGTAAATGTCTATGGCAGAACAACCACTTCGCTCAACGGATTCTGGAACGCACTGCCCGACTACATCAACAGCGGCCACTACCGCCGCGTGTGGGAAGAGAAGACTCCTGCTTCGAAAACCGATTTCTACGAATACAGCTTCGACGGCACCCCCAAGATAGCTGTTCCCGGCGATTTCAATTCGCAATTGGATCAAATGAAATACAGCGAAGGCACCGTGTGGTACAAACACACGTTCAACCATGACGCTGATAGCCGGAGAGAGCGCACATTCCTATACTTCGGTGCCGTGAACTACATGGCCGAGGTGTATCTGAACGGTGAGCTGATCGGACAGCACGAAGGCGGATTCACCCCATTCCAGTTTGAGGTCACCGACCGTCTGCGCCCCGGCGATAACACTCTGATAGTGATGGCCGACAACCGGCGCCGCTCCGACGGGCTCCCCGGCGAGGCATTCGACTGGTTCGGCTACGGAGGCATCACGCGCGATGTCATGCTGGTGCATACCCCCGGAACGTTCGTCGACGATTATTTCATCCGCCTCGACCCTGAGGGCAATATATGCGGCGACATACACCTCGACGGTAATCCATCCGATGTGACAGTATCAATTCCGGAACTCAGATTAAAGAAAACCATACAGGCCGGAAGCGATTCCATAAAATTCACCACCAATAAAAAACCGCAACGGTGGAGCCCAGCCAATCCTAAACTCTACCACGTGGAGATCATTTGCGAGGGCGACACCATACGCGACCGCATAGGGTTCCGCGACATACGCACCGATGGCGACAAAATACTGCTCAACGGAGAGCCCATATTCGTCAAAGCCGTCAACATCCATGAGGAGACTTTGGGAAATCCGGCCCGCGCTTTCAGCCGCGAACACGCAATAAAAATGCTGTCATACGCCAAGGATCTGGGATGCAACATGGTGCGCCTGGCGCATTATCCGCACAACGAACACACTGTGCGCCTGGCCGAGGAGATGGGGCTGATGGTATGGGATGAGATACCGGTATACCAGTCGATACAGTTCACAGCACCGGGAGTGGAGGAAAAAATCCACAGCATGATGCACGAGATGGTACGACGCGATAAAAACCGTTGCGCCGTGACAGTCTGGTCGTTATCCAACGAGACCTGGCCATCCACACCCGGACGCACCGACGTGCTGACACCACTCACCGGCGCATGCCGCCAGCTCGACGACACCCGGCTGATCACCCATGTGATAAACACACAGCACTATACAGACAATGTGATGCATATGAACGATCCCCTCTATGATGCATGCGACCTGCTATGTATCAACGAATACGTGGGCTGGTACATCCCCTGGCAGGGAGAGCCTGAACAGATGCAGTGGGATCTTCCATCGGGAAAGCCCCTGTTTATCTCTGAATTCGGCGGCGAGGCAAAATATGGCAGCAACTTCGGGCCTAAAGACAGCGCGGGATACTGGAGCGAGGAGTTTCAGGCAGACATATACCGCAAGCAGATACGCATGTTCGATGCCACCCAAAACCTGGCAGGCGTATGCCCCTGGATACTCTTCGATTATCTCTCACTCGGCCGTATGCACCCAGTATACCAGGGCGGATACAACCGCAAGGGTCTGGTGGACGAATACGGTAAGAAAAAACAAGCCTATGGCATAATGAAAGATTACTATTCACGCAAATGACATGATAATGAAAAATTCTCTCCTGGCCACCCTGGCCTCTGTGATCTGCTGCCTGATCGGCTCCGCCCAGACCGGAGCCGAGATTGAAGCGCTCCGCGCTGATACCCGGCGAGAAGTGTGCGACAACGTCCTGCCATTCTGGCTCAAAGCGGCTCCCGCCGACGACGGCGGATTCTGCGGCACCATTGACGCTTCCGGCACAGGAATAGCCGACAGTCCGCGCGGAGCCATCATGGGTGCCCGCATCTTGTGGACATTCTCGTCTGCCTACCGGACATATGGATTTCCGGAATACCGCGATATGGCCGACCGCATGCAGCAATATTTCATCAGCCGCTTCATTGATCCCCGGCACGGGGGCGTATACTGGACTGTGGATGCCGACGGCCATCCCAATGACGATGTCAAACAGACTTATGCCGCCGCATACGCCATATACGGTCTCTCTGAACATTTCCGCGCCACCGGCTCACGCCCGAGCCTTGATGCTGCCATAAACATATACCGCACCCTTGAGGACAAGGTGCGCGACCACGAGCGCGGCGGCTATATCGAGGCCTTCGCCCGCGACTATGGCAACCGCGTGACACGCGGTGTCGACGGACATTCGGGACCGTCAAAGACAATGAACACACATATCCATGTGCTCGAAGCCTATACCAATTTATACCGGGCATGGCCCGACCCCACCCTCGCCTCCGACATACGCTCACTCATTGACATCCTCGGCTCAAAACTTTATGATCCGGACAGCGGGCACCTCATCCTCTTCTGCGATGACGATTGGAACGAAATGGAGCATGTGGATTCCTACGGCCACGATATCGAGACTTCATGGCTGCTCACAGAGGCCGCTGAGGCATTGGGCGACGAAGATCTGATCCGCACGGTAGGCCGTCAGGCCGTCAGGATGGTGGACACGGCACTCACCGAAGGGATGCTGCCAAATGGCGGCATGATCTACGAGAAGAACAGCCGTCACACCGACACTCACCTGAGCTGGTGGCCACAGTGCGAGACCGTGATAGGATGTATCAACGCCTGGCAGATCACTGGTGACAGCAAATATTTCCGTCAGGCAGAAAAGACCTGGGCGCTGATCAAAGACAAGTTTGTCGACACTACCAATGGCGGCTGGCATAACAATCTGCACCCGGACGGCACACCGTATCAGGGAGAGCCCAAGGGCAACATCTGGAACTGCCCGTACCACAACAGCCGCGTGGCGTTCGAACTGGACTCACGGCTCATTCCCCGCGCCGCATCCACCGAAGTCATGGCCTGGAGCAATATCACCGGCATACGCATCAACGGACAGCCGGTGGAATTCGAATCCGCGCTGTGCGCCGGCAATCCGGACGGTACATTGGAAAAAACCGGTCGTGAACGTCAACAAAATGTACGCTACCGCCGCGAAGGTCAGACTCAGATCGTAAATATCCCGCTGCACAGCGCAACATTTGAGCAACGTGTCACCGATGCCGGGCCCAACACTGTGCATCTGACTGTATCCGTCACTGCCGACACCACTGTCGCATCGGAAGGTGCCTATATCTGTTTCACCTTCCCACCGAAATTCAAGGATGCCAGATACAAGACTTCGTCCCGGAAGATCTCAATGAAGTCGGCCTACCAGTCACTTACCATAACTCTCGATAGGTCAGCCAAGACATCACTGCGCACAGAGGGTGACTCCACAGTATTGTACATCACCCTGCTGCCGACTTTGAAAAAAGGACAGACAGCGACACTGGCCGCAACCATGACCGCGGAATGTAATCCGCAGGGATCTGATGCCATCATAAGTCTGGACATGAGCCATCCGGGAGCACGCTTTGCCGGATTCGGCGGCAATTTCCGTCTGCAGAATCCGCGTCATGACCCGGCAGTGATAGACTACTGTCTGGAGAATATGCGCGTGGCTTTCGGGCGCGTGGAGTTTCCCTGGCGGTCCTGGGATGCCGGCGGAGCGGCCGACAATCATGTGCGCCAGAGTGCGGATATGGCCCGACGGCTCAAGGCCATGGGGATGCCGCTGGTAGTGAGCTGCTGGTTTCCGCCACAATGGGCGCTCGCACCCGGAAGCAAAAGACAGACCCGCAATGTGGCAGCACTGCGCCTCGATCCGGCCAAAACCGACAGCATATATGCCTCACTCGCGTCGTATCTGGTGTATCTGCGCGATGTTCACGGCGTAGAAGCAGACTATTTCTCGTTCAACGAGAGCGACATCGGCATCGACGTACTGTTCACCCCGGAAGAGCACCGCGATTTCATCAAAGGATTCGGCGCTAAGCTGGCCTCACTTGACCTGCCGTGCCGTCTGCTGCTCGGCGACAATTCCGATGCCACCACAATGGATTTCATCAAACCCGCCCTGGCCGACGAAAGCTGCCACAAGTACATAGGGGCAGTGTCTTTCCACTCATGGCGCGGATGCGACGATGCCACACTGCGCTGGTGGAGCGACGCGGCCCGCAGCATAAATGTGCCGCTGCTCGTTGGTGAAGGGAGCACCGACGCTGCCGCCCACCGCTATCCGCAGATATTCAACGAGCCTACATTCGCGCTTTACGAAATCAACCTTTATACACGCCTGTGCGCCATATGCCAGCCCCTGAGCATCCTGCAGTGGCAGCTCACATCCGACTATTCACCTCTGCGCGGCCAGGGAATGCTGGGCGACGAAGGCCCCCTGCGCCCCACACAGCGCTTCTACAACCTCTCGCAACTGGCCATGACACCGGCAGACGCCCTCGCCATCCCCACGACCTGTGACGCAGACAACATCAACACCGCTGCAATGTCGAACATCGCCCGCGGCCTCACAGCAGTGCATATTGTGAACAATGGAGCCGGACGGCGCGCCACCGTCGCCGGTCTGCCCGACAAGGCCGGCCACGCCACCGCCTACATCACCAACGACCGGCTGCACTCAGAGGCCGTTGCCATTGACCTCTCCTCTGGCAGCTGCACCCTCACCCTACCCCCAGCCTCCTTCTGCACCTTGCTCATCGACCAATCCGGGCATTAACGCACATCTTATAAAACAAGGGCGGCTGCCGGATTTCCTGCTTCCGACAGCCGCCTTTGTATTGCGCTGTATAGAAATCAATTGTCAAGGTACCAGCGGTAGAGGCGGGATACACCTTCGGGAAGCTCTACCTTGTGTTGCCAGCCTAATGAGTGCAGCTTGGACACGTCACATAGCTTGCGCATGGTACCGTCGGGCTTGGAGGCATCCCAGCGGATCTCACCGGCATAGCCAACCTCGTCTTTGATCAGATCGGCCAATTGCGCTATGGTCACTTCCTTGCCGGTGCCGATGTTGATATGGGTATTGCGCACATCTTTCTCGCCGGGAGCAAAGGTGTCAGTGAATTTCACATTGAGCAGGATATGCACAGAAGCATCGGCCATGTCCTCGCTCCAGAGGAATTCGCGCAGCGGTGTGCCTGATCCCCACAGCTCAAGACGGTCGGGATATATACCGAACTCAGCCAGCAGCACACGGATCTGCTCGTCGGTGGCCTCTGATCCGACACCTTTCACAGGCCGGCGCGCGAGATCCGCACGTATGGCATCGTAGTCGCCCTCCATCAGCAGCTTTGCCAGATGGGTCTTGCGTATCATCGCGGGGAGCACATGGGAGCGCTCCAGATGGAAATTGTCGTTCGGGCCATACAGATTGGTAGGCATCACTGCGATATAGTCGGTGCCATATTGCAGGTTGAGCGACTCACAGAGTTTGAGTCCGGCTATCTTGGCTATGGCATAAGGCTCGTTGGTGTATTCCAGGGGCGACGTGAGCAGGGCATCCTCGGGAATCGGCTGCGGAGCCTCACGGGGATATATGCAAGTGGAGCCCAGGAAGAGGAGCTTCTTCACACCATGGCGCCATGCCTCGCCAATCACATTCTGCTGTATCTGGAGATTCTGATAAATAAAGTCGGCACGGTATACTGAATTGGCCATGATACCGCCCACATGTGCCGCAGCAAGCACCACCATCTCCGGCTTCTCAGTGTCGAAGAACTCCCTTACGGCAGCGGCATCGAGCAAGTCAAGCTCATGGTGAGTGCGGCCTACAAGATTAGTGAAACCGCGCTGCTGCAAGTTGCGCCATATGGCCGACCCGACAAGACCGCGGTGTCCGGCCACATAGATCTTAGTATTCTTATCTATCATAATATTGAAGTTGAAGGCGCCGCATTCTTGGCAACTGCAGCCATGTCGGCGTCGACCATGATGTTGACAAGTTCCTGGAAGGAAGTCTTGCGGGGATTCCATCCGAGTTTAGCCTTTGCTTTGGCAGGATTGCCGAGCAGCTGATCCACTTCTGCGGGACGGAAGAAGCGGGGATCCACAGCCACAAGTGTGCGGCCGGTGGCGGTATCTATGCCTACTTCGTCGACACCTTCGCCTTCCCAGCGCAGTGTGATGCCTGCACGCTCAAAGGCCAGGGTGGTAAATTCGCGCACAGTGTGGTATTCGCCGGTGGCGATCACGAAGTCGTCAGGCTCAGGCTGTTGCAGAATAAGCCACATGCATTCCACATAATCTTTGGCGTATCCCCAGTCGCGGAGCGAATTGAGGTTGCCCAGATAAAGGCGGTCCTGCTTGCCGGCCACGATATTGGCCACGGCCAGGGTGATCTTGCGAGTCACGAAGTTCTCACCGCGGCGCTCTGACTCGTGGTTGAAGAGTATGCCGTTGGAAGCGTATATGCCGTAGCTCTCACGGTAATTCTTCATGATCCAGAATGCGTAGAGCTTGGCCACCGAGTAGGGAGAACGGGGATAGAAGGGAGTGGTCTCTGACTGTGGCACTTCCTGTACCTTGCCATATAGCTCAGAAGTGGAGGCCTGATATATGCGGCATTTTTTCTCCATGCCGAGCATGCGCACAGCCTCAAGAAGTCGCAGAGTGCCTATGCCATCGGCTTCGGCCGTATATTCCGGCACGTCAAAAGAGACCTTCACATGGCTCTGAGCGGCCAGATTGTATATCTCGTCAGGCTGTATCTCGCGGATGATACGGATCAGTGATGATGAATCGGTCATATCTCCGTAATGAAGATTTACGGCACGGTTGATATGCATGTCGCGCACCCAGTTTTCGAGATAGAGGTGTTCGATACGGCCGGTGTTGAATGTGGAGGAGCGGCGCAGGATGCCATGCACCTCATAACCTTTTTCCAGGAGGAATTCTGCCAGGAAGGAGCCATCCTGTCCTGTGATTCCGGTGATAAGAGCTACTTTCATATATTCTGAACTAAACAATTATATTTTACTTGTATATGGAATCAATTCTGATATAGAGCCTATGGAGACCTGCGGGGCAAAGGTCGGATCCACCGGGAGGATCTGAGGATGCACGTTCGCATTATCCACATCACGAAGCATCACCGTACGCCATCCCAACAGATTAGGGTATCGGAAATCCTTGACAGGATTGTCGCCGACATACATCCAGCTTTTTTCATCCGGATATTGGCGCATGAGCATCAGAAAAGCATCCGGAGCGGTTTTGTCGGCACCTGTCTCCTCGGATATCAGCAGACGGGCCGGAGGGATGTACCGGTCAAGGCCGAGAGCAAGGAACTTATTGCGCTGCGTGACGGCACGGCCATCAGTGACCACAGCCATCCTCACTCCCAACGCAAGCATAATTCCTAACGTGTATGCGGTGGCGGCACCTAAAGACAACACAGGGAAATGATTGCGATAGGTCTCCAATATTTCAGGGGGCCATTTTGATTTCTCAATCTCGGCCACAGAGAGACCGGTAGCGCACTGTATGGCACGCATACCCGACTCCACGAAAAGCCGTTCCTTGAACAGGGTGTCATCAAGATCGAAAACCACCATAGGAAAGAAAATTTGTGCAAAATTACGAAATATAATCATTATATGCAAATGCACTCTTAGACACTGCCCCACGGATACAAATAGAAGGAGGCACCCGGATCACTCCGTATGCCTCCTCTACATTCCAATTTCTCTCATTTTGAGAAACGTCATCAACTTAATAATTAAGTCTGACTATCATCTATTTCGCCTTGTTAATGCTATGTTCATTTTTTAAGATATTAAGGGCCGGGGAATACTGAGCTCCCCCGGTCCTTATCAGGAATTATCAGTTGCCGGGATTGAGAGTGTTGTTCACGGTTGCCTCAATTTCAACTGTGACAGTGCCCCAGTAATATGTTACGTCAACAGGGATACGAACTTTGAATGTGTTCTTGTTGTATTTGGTGTTGTCGTAAACGATGGTACCGAATGACTGCTGAGCCTTTGCGAGGATATTGGCGGCATTAGCCTTTGTGCGGTTAACCCAAGTCATTGCAGCGTTGTTCTCCATGTGGAAAGCAGCTGTGACTGCATCAAATTTCTGGAATGAACCGTTGACAGCGTTAGTTGTCATGTCGGCAAGACGAACATTCACGTTGGTTATGTCGTAGTAAGCGAACAACCATGCGTCTGCGCCTTCGAACTTGACACCGCGCCAATCGTCGAATGAGAGGTGCGAGAACACATCAACCTTGGAGCCATTGGCTACAGCGTCGGTGAATGTGGCACCGGTGGCTGATACGTTGATCGGACGGAGGATCACGTCGGAGTAAACACCGCCGGCCAGAGGCATGGCGATACCACACTTGTTGTAAGCGCAGATGCCGATTTCGGCAAAGAGCTTGGCATTTGTGCGATTAAGTCCATCGCCATTTGAAGCATATTTATTCAGGACTGCTTTTGCGGTTGCGTTATTCTGGTAAGTGATAGCACCCGTATTCTGGTCAATGATTGCGACTACTTCTTTAGCACCGCTGCCAATCTTGGCATACAGTTTGGTGTTGGTGTATTCACCATTGTCAGCTTTCAGAGCGTGTACGCCCATATCCTTGACAGCCACTGAGTGAGCGGCACCAGAAAGGAGACCGTTAACCTTGGAGTTGTCAACGCTGTAAGTAACACCGTCAAGAGTGCGGTTGTTGCCAGCAGTGAAGTAGTATTTGTAACCGCCAGTGGTAAGATCCACGCCCTGGTTTGCGAACATTGCGGCAGTGAATGACGGGAAGCCGGCCTGAACGGTGAAGGAAGGCTTGCTAACGGAACCTGTGGCCCATGCCTGGTTGAGATCCTGGGTGAAAGGTGTGGGCAGATTGCCGTCGGTAGGCTGCGGAACATTGAACATTGTCACGGTCTGGTTGCGCATCCAGTTGGCCTGAACTTTTGTGCCGACTGTAGCAGCGTTGGGCTTAACAACCTCAACTGTCAACGGAACGTAGATAGTAGCATAGATAGTGGGAGCTGTACGGTGTACGTATGCCACATAGATGGTCTTCTTGTGGTTGGGCTGCTCGTATACATACTGCTGATCCTCTGTTGTGAGCACCCATTTCAGTACGTCGGTTGTGGTGCCGGTTGCGTTACCTACCTCAGACACAACGCCAATCTCATCAGATGCAGGAGAGAATTTAGTACCGTTATAGGTATACTGCACAGCCTCTCCGTTATTTGCGTCAAGCTGGTACAGCTGATTGAACTCATCTTTTGACAGGGCAGCAGTATTCTGGAGGATGTAGTCGGAAATAGTTGACCAGTTTACGCTCTTGACAGCATCGTCACAGCCGAAGTTGATCGTACCGAGGTCAATCTCATTAGAGATCTTAAATGCAGCGTCCTTGCGGATATTAATCTTGATGAAACCACGGAGGACAACGTCGGAGCCGCACTTCACAGTCACGCGCACGATGGGCTGACGGCCTACAGATGCAATTCCATGCTCGTACTCAGGCTCACCTTTTGCATTAACTGCATACGGAGTGAGGATAGAATTCTCATCGCCGCTCAACTTGCAATATTTGCTCTCGGAGGTCTTGTTTGTACCTGAGGTATAGTCGATGAGTGCGTATTCATACGAAAGACCATAGTGTTTCTCCTCGCCATATTTCCATATCAGGTGAGAGCCGGCATTCTTGGTGCCAGTAACCCAGTTGTAGTGGATTTCGAGCGCATTGAGGTTGATGCTGCCAGTGTATTCCACTTCGAGAGAAGGCTCGTTTTCGATAGCCTCTTTCATTGTGGTGTAAAGCTCGTCGTTGCGATTTGCTACGCTGCAGTCATTAGCCTGGGGCACATTGCTGCTGAAAGCGATGGCCTGAGGAATAACCTGAGAAGCATACAGCATGGCATAGTCTGAAGTGATGGTGGTGTCCTGACCATTCTTCTGGATTTTAGCCATAGCAGCGAAGATAGAGCCTTCTTTCTGTGCACCAGTCTTGATCTTCGGGCCGTTGGCAGTGAATCCTACAGTCATGATGCCTTTATCAGTCTTGAAAGCGTCTCTCTGGATCTCCAGGGCAGCTACAGAAGCGCGTGAGATCACCTGAACGTCCTTCGAGATGAAGCTCACCTGATCAGCCTTAACTGTAGCTGAGGAGGGATTCATGTGGTAGGAGACAGTCTTGATGGGATTATATGCCTTTTCTGAGCCCTGACGGGTGAAGTTCCACTCATCGGCCTTAGAGATAACTGTGCAGCTGATGCCATCAGCGTTGTTGACAGTAAGCGAGCCGGATGCTGTAATCCAAGGCTTGTAAGCGTTGTATTCGTATTCCACAGACTCGATTCCGTCGGCATAAAGCTCGGGTATGAAAACGAGGCTGCGGAGGGATTTGCCCATGATCACGACGACGTTTTCGTGCACCTTACCGACGAGGTCGCTCAGGGCGCTGAGTTTTGAATCAAGGCCGCTGACGCTCTGGGAAAGATCCGAGTAGTTAGACTTAATTGTGCTGATCTCACCATTGATGGTTGTGATGGCGTCAGTTGCTTTCTTGATCTGCTCGGCAGCATTGCCAAGAGCGGAGAGCTGCTCAAGAAGCTTAGTGTAATTCTCAAGTGCCTTGACCTGATTCTGCAGGGTTGCAACAGTCTGCGCGAGGTTAGTCACGTCGCTGCCGCCAGTAAGAGTCTTGAGGGTAGCCTCGACAGCAGTGATGCGGTCAGCGAGGCCGTCCAGGTCTTCTGCTGTGGCGTAGCCTTTGAGCTCCGCCATAATTTCGGCCACTGCATCGGCCTTAGCCTGTGCGGCTGCGGACTGAGCAGCTTTAGCCAGAGCGATAGCCTCCTGGGCATCTTTTTCTGCCTGGTCGGCTGCAGTCTGAGCCTTGGCAGCCGCATCTTTAGCGGCCTGTGCGGCTGTGGCAGCATCAGTCTGGTAGCCCTTGAGAGCAGCATCAAGAGCGGTGATTTGCTTCTGAAGGTCAGCTGTCTTGTTGTCCAGATTATCGATGTCGTCATCGTAATCCTTGCAACCGGTGAAGGTTGTCGGGAGGGCAACAGTCAGTAACGAAAGAAGCGCAATTTTCAAAAAACGTTTTTTCATAATTACTGTGGTTTATAAATATGGATAAAATTTTGTTGTTTTAGTTTTGATTCTGTTTGCTTTTGATTTCGGATTGTGTATTAAAATCGGAGATTATTTCAGGATTTAACAGTTGACAGGCATAATTGCCGAAGCCTCATGCCCGTCGGATATTTTGTTAGTATTTTTAACGTCATTCTTCAATAGGAAAGAGGGCGGAAAAAATGGCTCCACCAAACCATCAGCCGAAGTTTTTTTGTTATATTTGTAATCGAATTAGTAGTTAACCAGTCAATTCTTCTGCAAATATCACACATATTTTTGGTTTGGCCAAATATTTGAGTGATTTTTTTTAAAAAATTTATGGACGAAAGCAATATCAGCAGCCGAATCAATCAAATAATAGAAAAAGAAGGCCTCACCGTCTCATCGTTTGCAAGACGTATTAACGTTGCAGACCAGACAGTAAGGTCGGTATGCACACTTCACAGGAACAAACCGGGATACGATTTCATTGCAGCAATAATTCACTCATTTGAGTGGTTAAATGCCGAATGGCTGATAACGGGAAAGGGGGAAATGAAAAAAAAAGACGATGATTGCTGCTCTTGCACCAGGAATGGCCCTGATGCGGTAAAAGAGCTCGTGGCGTACTTGCGCGAGAAAGATGAACAGATAAAAAACCTGATTGAAGAAAAAACTGAATGGAAGGTCAAATACGAGATTTCGCAAAATGTGGTCGCCCCCAAACATCCCCACTGACAATCATGAGGCCTCAGCCAAGAAGGCACCATGACTGATGATGATGTGTCATTCGCGGCCAGGCCCGCATATAACAGCAGAATCTGGCCTATATAAAAAACAAAACGGTCGGTGAGGAAGATCCTCGCCGACCGTAAACGTTAGTGACGTATGTGCGATCAGTCCTCGTTGAGGTTGACGCGGCGGAAAGCTACTGCCACGAGGCCTTTCTGGGACTTGTCAAGATACTGAGCGATAGTGAGCTCGCCGTCCTTGATGAACTCCTGCTCCATAAGAGTGGATTCCTTGAAGAATTTGTTGAGACGGCCGGTGGTGATGTTTGCAATCATCTGCTCGGGGAGGTTAGCAGCTTTGGCCGCTGAGGTCTCGGCGATGATGGTGCGTGCCTTGGCTGCCTCCTCTTCGGTAAGCCAGCCTTTGGTGATATTGGAAGCGATGTGATCCTCGGAGTCAACAAGATTGGGGTTGATACCTGCTTTCTTGAGAGCTGCGTCCACTGCTTTCTGCACCTGTTCCTGCTTGGTCTTTTCGATGGCGACTGCCTTTTCGGATTCAACCACATGCTCCGGCACGGAAGCACGGTCAACTGCCACGGGATTCATTGATGCAACCTGCATGGCCACGTCATGGCCTACCTGGTAGTCCACGCCTTCCATGCTGAAACCAACTATGGTGGCGAGTTTGTTGCCGTGGTGGGTGTAAGCAGCTGTAGAGGGAGCCTCGAGGTATTCGAAGGCGCTGATCTCGGTCTTCTCACCGGTCTTGCCACCTTCCTCAACAACGAGGTCGGCTACTGTACGGCCATCAACGGTGAAAGCTTTGAGCTCGTCGATGCTTTTGATCTTGTTAGCAACGCAGAGGTCTATGAGCTGCTCGGTAAGAGCAACGAAACCTGCATTTTTGGCAACGAAGTCGGTCTCGCAGTTAAGAGCGACGATAGCTGCGTAAGAGCCGTCGTTCTTGGCAAGGACACAGCCTTCGGACGCCTGGCGGTCGGCGCGCTTGGCAGCGACAGCCTGACCTTTTTTACGGAGGATCTCAATAGCGGCTTCGATGTCGCCGTTGGTATCCTGGAGGGCTTTTTTGCAGTCCATCAAACCGGCCGAAGTGAGCTGGCGCAGTTTGGTGATTTCTGCCATTGATACTGCCATTTTTATTCCTTTCTTTAATTATTAATGTAAATTATGCCTCTTCGGCTTCAGTGGCCTGAGCTTCAGCAGCGGCTGTCTCTGTAGCCTCTGCCTTGGCTTCATCGTTGCGGCGCACGCGACGGCGTTCGCGACGGGGAGCGGCCTCTGCGGGAGCGTCTTCGCCGGCGGCGGCTGTGTCTACTTTTTCAGCCTTGCGTTCTTCGAGGCCTTCGGCCATGGCAGCGCATACTGTGTCAAGCACGATTTCGATGGATTTGGATGCGTCGTCGTTGGCTGGAATAACGAAGTCAATCGCTGAAGGATCGGAGTTGGTATCGACCATGGCGAACACGGGGATACCGAGACGGTTGGCCTCAGCCACAGCGATGTGCTCTTTGAGCACGTCAACTACAAAGAGTGCCGAGGGCAGACGGTTGAGATCTGCGATAGAGCCGAGGTTTTTCTCGAGCTTGGCACGCTGACGGGTGATCTGGAGTTTCTCGCGCTTTGAGAGGTTGTCGAATGTGCCGTCCTTGGTCATTTTGTCGATGGAGGTCATCTTCTTCACAGCCTTGCGGATGGTGGGGAAGTTGGTGAGCATACCACCGGGCCAGCGTTCGATCACATAGGGCATGCCGATAGCGGAAGCGTGGTCGGCAATCACCTGCTTGGCCTGCTTTTTGGTGGCGACGAAGAGGACTTTCTTGCCTGATTTGGCGATGTTTTTGAGGGCAGCAGCGGCTTCTTCGAGCTTGGCGGCTGTCTTATAGAGGTCGATTATGTGGATACCATTGCGCTCCATGAATATATAGGGCGCCATAGCGGGATTCCATTTTCTTTTGAGGTGGCCGAAATGGCATCCTGCTTCTAAGAGTTGGTCAAATGTTGGGTTTGCCATGATTGATGTAATGTTTACGTTCTTTGGTTAAATGCAGCCGCGAGGTAGGGAACGGAGCCATCCCCACGGTTTAGATGCTAAACAAAAATTGAGGAGGTGTGGTAATATATATGGTCGATTAACGTTTCGAGAACTGGAAGCGTTTGCGAGCCTTGGGCTGGCCGGGCTTCTTACGCTCTACGGCACGCGGGTCGCGGGTCATGAAGCCGTGTTTGCGAAGCACAGCCTTGTCTTCGGGATTCACTGCTACGAGAGCGCGGGCGATACCGAGACGAAGAGCCTCTGCCTGACCTTTGTAGCCGCCGCCGTCGAGAGTGACAACGAAATCGTATTTTTCGGCCACATCGAGAGTGAGAAGGGGCTGCTTAACGATATACTGGAGAATCGAGGACGGGAAGTATACGTTGAGGGGGCGGTGATTGATGGTGATTGTACCGTTGCCTTCTTTGAGGATTACGCGAGCCACAGCGGCTTTACGGCGACCTACGGTGTTGATTTTTTCCATACCTTCGATTAGTTGAGAGTGTTAATATCGATTACCTTAACGTTCTGAGCGTCGTGGGGATGCTCGGGGCCATTGTAGACGTGCACATTGCAGAGGAGCTTGCGTCCGAGACGGTTTTTAGGGAGCATGCCTTTGAGCACGCGCAGGTACAAGGGGTGTTTGCCGGGCTTGATGTGCTTGTTGAAGGATTTCTCCATCAGACGGGCGGGAGTGATCTCGCGCTGGCCACCGGGATAGCCTGTGTAGTTGAGGTAGATGCGGTCGGTCCACTTGTTGCCGGTGAGCTTGACTTTGTCGGCATTTACGATGATTACATAGTCGCCGCATTCCACGTTGGGGGAGTACGAAGCTTTGTACTTGCCACGGAGGAGCTTGGCAACTTTTGAGCACAGACGGCCGAGCACCTGATCGGTAGCGTCGACTACCACCCACTGGCGGTCTACGCTCTGTGCGTTGGGTGAAAGGGTTTTGTAGCTTAAAGTATCCACTTTATTTGATTAATTAATAGTTAATTAACAGCGGTGAGCACACAGCCGGTCTTGGCCAAAAGCCCGATTGCGGCCGCCGCAAAATGATTGATTTTGGATATAATCGGCCTGCAAAGGTACGACTTTTAGTAAGATAATCCAAATTTTTTCACAAAAAGCACAGTTTTTCAACCTATACATATATAATAAGGTGACGGTATACGGCCACAGCTCATGCAGCAACGCGCACAGGAAAGCCAGACTGTGGCGTGTTAAAAAAGCATAAGAAGCGAAACATCGCATCCCGGTTGATTGTATTTACATTAAAATACGTATCTTTGCGATACAATTATTTATTTGTGATTTTAACTTAAAAGAATACGCACATGAAACTTCTACATCTTGCAGGTGCAGCCCTTATATGCGGCTCACTCCTGATCGGGCAGACATCCTGCCAATCTATGAACAACACCGGCAAAGGAGCCTTGATCGGCGGTGGCGGCGGCGCAGCTGTCGGCGCGGGCCTGGGAGCCCTGATTGGCGGCGGCAAAGGCGCAGGCATCGGCTCGGCGATTGGCGCAGCTGTTGGCGCAGGCGCAGGCGCGCTAATCGGCAAGAAGATGGACAAGCAGCAGCAGGAGCTGCAAGAGCAGCTGGCCAACCAGGCCAAGGTAGAGGAGACCGTGGACCAGAACGGACTGCAGGCCATCAAGGTGACTTTCGACGGCGGCATCCTCTTCCCCACCGGCAAATATACCCTCAACTCGCAGGCAAAGGCAGACCTGAGCCGCTTTGCCCAGTCGCTCATGAATAATCCCGGCACAGATGTGAAGATTCTCGGATTCACCGACAATACAGGCTCTTTCGCAGTAAACCAGAAGCTCTCAGGCGAACGCGCCGACGCGGTGCTCTCTTATCTGGCCAACAGCGGGGTAAGCCCCACGCGCCTCACCGCGCAAGGCATCCCCATGGCGGACTACGTGGCATCCAATGACACCGAGGCCGGCCGCGCGCAAAACCGCCGCGTGGAGATCTATATCACAGCCAGCCCCGACATGGTGCGCCAGGCTGAGGCAGGGACACTGCAATAAGTGCGTGTCGCATACAATAAAAAAAACGAGAGGCAGCGCCGAAGCGTTGCCTCTCTCTATATTAATATATGTGTGGGATCACATGTTCATGCCACCGTCTACCTGGATAACCTGTCCGGAGACATAGCTTGACATGTCGGAGGCAAGGAATGTGGCCACGTTGGCGATGTCCTCCACTGTGCCGCCGCGACGGAGGGGGATTTTCTTGCACCAGTCGGCACGCACCTCGTCGGGGAGGGCGGCAGTCATGGCCGTCTCGATGAAGCCGGGAGCGATGGCGTTGGCACGGATGCCCCTGGAGCCGACTTCCTGCGCGATACTCTTGGCCAGAGCTATAAGACCGGCCTTGGATGCGGCATAGTTGGCCTGGCCGGCGTTGCCATGCACACCCACCACGGATGCCATGTTGATGATTGAGCCTGAGCGCTGACGCATCATCGATGGCAGAACGGCGTTGATAAAGTTGAAGGCGCTCTTGAGGTTGACGGCGATCACAGCATCCCACTGGGCCTCGGTCATGCGCAGCATCAGGCCGTCCTTGGTGATACCGGCATTGTTGACCAGGATATCAATTCTGCCGAAGTCCTCAATGACCTGGGCCACCACCTTCTGTGTCTCTTCAAAGTTGGCAGCGTTAGACGCATAGCCTTTGGCCTTCACGCCCTTGGCCTCGATCTCAGCCTCGGTGTCCTTACCATTTTCATCAATCACCAAATCGGTGAAAGCGATATTAGCGCCCTCTTCGGCAAATTTCAGAGCCAAAGCCTTGCCGATGCCGCGCGCGGCACCGGTGATAAGCGCAGTTTTTCCTTCAAGTAATTTCATTATTGTATCATTAAAATTTGGTTTCAATTCGGCAAAAATACAAAAAAAGGTGCAAACGCGCCTTATAAATATCGAAAATTATGCCGATCGGAGCCACAAGGGGGCTCCAACTGTTAAAATAGGTGAATTTATTAAGAAAAATTTGGAAGTGACAAAAAAAGCCCTTAACTTTGCATCGCTTTTCAGAAATCGGGGTGTAGCTCAGTTGGTTAGAGTACGCGTCTGGGGGGCGTGAGGTCGCT
>X363_Desmarests_Spiny_Pocket_Mouse__coassemble_66_pt1 | contig 85589 bp, 63 predicted proteins | sample X363_Desmarests_Spiny_Pocket_Mouse__metabat2_high_PE_013 | metagenome-assembled genome bin X363_Desmarests_Spiny_Pocket_Mouse
AGCCCGTCACCTGCTGACTGCACCACCGACGACAACCCGGAGCCGTTACACCTCCGCCACGTTCCGCAGTGAAAAATAATGCTGAAAAAGCAATGCTGAAAAAGCAATACCAGTTCTTAACTTTTGAGTTAATTTATTTGTTAGTATGAAAAAGAGTGACTAACTTTGCGTAGTTAATCTATAAGTTAAGTATGACACAACGGTATTCAATAGAACTCATTGAAGAACATAATGCTGTAAACTTTTACAGTGTCCATTTGAGCGAGGAAGAACTTTCGGAACTTGAAAGGTTTTTTGAAAAATTCCCCGAAGGAAGTCCTTTTGATGAGGACATTGACACCATCATTGCTTGGCTTGACAAGATAGGAGAAACCGGTGCATTGGAAAGATATTTCAGGCATGAAGGCAGATATGGTGATGGAGTAAGTGCCATTCCCATTGAAACAAGCAATCTAAGACTCTATTGCATCAGGTTATCTGACAGAATTCTTATATTCGGCAATGGTGGGATAAAGGATTGTGCTGCATGGCAGGATAGCGACACTCTTACTGAATATGTGGAGATGCTGGTTGACACAAGCCGTTTCATAGCCTCCCGTCTTGCCAACGGCACTCTTTATATGGTAGATAAGGAAATAATTGGAAACTTAAATTTTAGCCGCGATGAAAAGAAGTAGCATCATAGAAGCCCGTCGCGCAAAAGTGTCGCCGGAAGTCCGCCGGAGGATTGACCTTTCTTTCCTCATTGTTGACCGCATCCATACTGTTCTCGAACAAAGGGGGTTGCGACAGAAAGACCTTGCGTCTATGCTTGACAAGAAAGAGTCTGAGATAAGTAAGTGGATGCGTGGTACCCACAATTTCACTATTGAAACTATATCACAAATAGAGAAGGTGCTTGGCGAACCCATATTGCAAGTGGTGGGCGTTTGAAAAATCCGTCCTTGAAAAGATAAAAAGATGAGCTTCACTTCTGAAACTCATCTTTTTGCTTAATCTAATAGATTTACCAGTTCCTTCTTCATATCCTCGTCAATCTCACGGTATCTGGCAAATGCCTTGCTGCCTTCCACATGCCCCGACAATGATCCGACAAGATTGGGGTCTTTCACTTTTTTGTATAGGTTGCCCACAAAAGTGCGTCGTGCAAGGTGGCTGCTTGCAATTTCATCAAGCGGTCGTTTTTCTTCACATCCGGTAGCCGGATTCAATATTGTCACCATTCGTTTCAATCCACACAGTGAAAACGCTTTCTTGATTGCGACATTGTATTTTTGAGAACTTATGAAAGGGAAGAGTTTGCCACCACACTCCTTGTCCTTGTATTTCTCAATCAATGCCAGCGCACGATTATTCAAGGGCACTCTTACAACCTGCGGTCGTTCACCTTTGGTCTTTTGCGGCATATATTCAATAGCACCGTTTATCACATTATTTGGTGTCATTACCAATAAATCCGACACACGGCATCCTATAAGGCATTGGAATATGAATATATCCCTTTGAGTTTCAAGCCCCGGATTTGATGACAAATCAAAATCTGCAAGCAGATCACGCTCCGCAATGGTAAGATAGTAAGGTGTGCCGTATCTTTCAACCGAATTGCCGCAATAATTCCAGAACGGTTTATTATCTGAAATTTTCTGTTCGTTGCACCAGTTGAAAAAAGCCCGGAGTCTGCTGAACATACACACAATAGTGTTATCACCCTTCGGAAGCGGTTTCGGTTTCTTCCTTATCCTGCGAGTGTCTGCCGGAGCCGCCTCATATATCTCAGGGTACTTCTCATATAGTTCATGCTCGGAACGAAGGAATTTCTCAAATTCGTTCACGTCCTGCAAAGAGAAACTATCTATCCGAATACGATAGCGTTTTTGCCCGGTTGCGCGTTTGTATAGCTCGTAACGCATCAACGCACGAATAAGCACATTATAGTGCTTTACACGCCACTCCGATAAATTACGGCTGGAAATGAAAGTGTCGAACACCTCAAAGAATTTCAATTCTTTTTCCTTTACTTCCTCAATGACTGGTGGGTGTTTGTAAAGTTCAAGCTGTTCGTTGATAAAATCCTTTGTGAACTTATCTAATGGAGTTTTCTCAAATAGTTGGATCAAGAAATGCTCCATATCCTTTAGGTCTTTATCCATTTGCCGTAATCGTGCGGCTTCTTCGGGGTCAGCACGAGGGATGACAAATTGATCTTTTTTCCATCTCGCAGGAGAGAGAAAAAAGCCACTTTTTAGTCGTACTCGATAGTCACGAGTAACATTGAAACGGAGGAGAATTTCTGCATTTCCGTTCCCATCTACTTTTGTAGAGAGGCTTCTGCGAATGACTGCCATTATTTAACTTCGTTTAATATTCTAATGTAAAGGTAAGTATAAAATCTGAAACCACCAAAATTTTTGTCCCCATTTTGTCCCCATATTGTAAATCTGGCTAAATTTCAATCAATGCAATCAAATAAATACAACTCAATTATATGTTAGTTAATTTATTAATGTATAGGTTATTACAATGATTAAGCCCACAAAATCACACGTTAATAAGATTTGAAGTGTTTTAATATTAGTGTCCTCATCTCGGACACTGTAAAATCCGTAAGTATTTGATTTTCAATACTTACGGATTTTTCTTTTTATATTTTTGTCAACCGCATGTCAACCAAAATCATTTCTATTCCATTTGCCAACGCTGTTGACACACAATAAACGAAATTCATTAAATGTTGGCCGTGTTAATAAACATCAAAGTCATCTTATTCAATCTCAACATTTAATCAATCAAGGGAAATTTTTGTGTCAACGGTGTCAACCACGATAAAAGGAGCAACAGTAGATTCAACTGGTAAGTGCAAAATTAGCGATTTGCTTGAAAATCAATATCCAGCCCTTAACTTTTGAGTTAATTTATTTGTTAGAATGAAAAAGAGTGACTAACTTTGCGTAGTTAATCTATAAGTTAAGTATGACACAACGGTATTCAATAGAACTCATTGAAGAACATAATGCTGTAAACTTTTACAGTGTCCATTTGAGCGAGGAAGAACTTTCGGAACTTGAAAGGTTTTTTGAAAAATTCCCCGAAGGAAGTCCTTTTGATGAGGACATTGACACCATCATTGCTTGGCTTGACAAGATAGGAGAAACCGGTGCATTGGAAAGATATTTCAGGCATGAAGGCAGATATGGTGATGGAGTAAGTGCCATTCCCATTGAAACAAGCAATCTAAGACTCTATTGCATCAGGTTATCTGACAGAATTCTTATATTCGGCAATGGTGGGATAAAGGATTGTGCTGCATGGCAGGATAGCGACACTCTTACTGAATATGTGGAGATGCTGGTTGACACAAGCCGTTTCATAGCCTCCCGTCTTGCCAACGGCACTCTTTATATGGTAGATAAGGAAATAATTGGAAACTTAAATTTTAGCCGCGATGAAAAGAAGTAGCATCATAGAAGCCCGTCGCGCAAAAGTGTCGCCGGAAGTCCGCCGGAGGATTGACCTTTCTTTCCTCATTGTTGACCGCATCCATACTGTTCTCGAACAAAGGGGGTTGCGACAGAAAGACCTTGCGTCTATGCTTGACAAGAAAGAGTCTGAGATAAGTAAGTGGATGCGTGGCACCCACAATTTCACTATTGAAACTATATCACAAATAGAGCAGGCACTTGGCGAGCCCATATTGCAAGTGGTAGGCGTTTGAAAGATACATCCTTAAAAGAATTAGAAGAATGATGAGTTTCGCATCAGAGCCCTATTTCACATATTATTTGTCTAACAGATGGTCGCCGTATTGGGTGCCGAGCCAGAGGGGTGTGATATAGGTTATTCTGAATTCTCCATCGTTGCAACTTGCCTTTAGGGGAATTTCAGTATAGTCGCTGCCTTCGCTCCATTTGTAACGGACCATATACCAACCATCACCCAACGAACTGACAGACAGCGAGTCCATTCCGTATTGGCTCACGTCCTGCGCCCTGGTCATGGGGTCGCATCCTGTCTTTTCGGCATATTCTCCGAATCTGCTCCACATTTCCGGAGCTATGACGGCGTAGCACAGGCTGTCGAGCACAGCAGACTTCTCGGGCTTTTCCAACTCCTGCATATAGCGCACATAGAAGTCCTTGATTCTCTGCTCGCACTGTCCATAAGAGCATAATGACAGGCCCGAGAGGATAATCACAGATAAAATTCTGGCAATCATATCATTTATAATATATTTTGTTCTTTTCGGGATCAATCACCACATAACCTTTATTGAAAAATGAGGGGCCAACAAGTCCCAAAGCGTAGTCAAACCATAACCTGTTGGATATTCCGATAGGAATACCGGCCGCTTTCTGCTCTCCCACCTTGCAATATCGCGCAAAAATCCCCTGACCTACTGCGTTGCCTTGTTTATCCTTGCTCCGCAACACCTTGAATTTATTTTCCTTGATGAACCGAGCCATGCATTTTCTGAAAAAGTATATTGACGTGCCACTGCCAAGGTCGAAAATCCAATTACCGGTAATTTCCCCGCTGTGTCCGTAGGTATCCGAAAGCTGCAGCGTCGCCTCAAACGTTGGATATGGAGCGTATTTCACAATGTTGTACAAATGCAGATTATCCAAATCCACCGCCTCACGGCGCACGTAATCCATTGTCTTATTCTTGAAATCCAACCGGATAAGAGTTGCTGCCGTATCTGTTTCGTTTCTAAGCATGTGCACCGGCACGGCAATTTTGTCGTACGCCTTCACAACATGCACCGGCCCATCATAGCACAATCCGCCGATGCGGACTTTTGCATCATATGCGCTTACCACATCCAAAACTCCGTGATCCATATACAATTTCTTATCTGGCTCAAGATCCAATGCCTCAATAACCGACGAGGCGAGCAGCCGCTGATAGTCGGCCTCGCATAAAGTCAGCGCAGAAAATCCCGTCTCCACAAATATTTCAGTATCATCCACTCCATTCACTGTCGTGGACATGAAATAGTGGCCATCCCTCTTGTCCAGTCCGAAACTTGTCTGACAAAGGGCTCCGGGCACACCAATAATACCCACCAGAACAATCACCATCAAAAAGTTAGCTCGCAAAGACATAATATCTATCAACTTAATATATTAACGATCAGAGCCCTGCGCAACCTGACTTTTTATCTTGGTCATCAATAGATATAAGCAGCTTATACTGAGACCAGTTTAATTTTGTCTGCAGTGCAGACAAAATTGGGTATACTTCATAAAACTGACGTGCCCAATAAAGCTGACGCCATCCGAAGCCAGAGCCAAACTCCGGCTCTATTCTTATGGCGAGATTTTTTAATATTGAAGCACCATAGTCGGCCCGACCTTTACCCTGTTGCTCCTCCTCCTTGATTCTGCGCCCCAGATTCCAATACATGAGTACGCGGGTGCGGTCCACACTCCTTACTGCATCGTGCTTAGCTGTCAAAATGATGCTTCTTACATCATCGACAAATTTTGATTTAAGTTCTATATCTCTCATACTTATGCAAATACAGTGATTATATTGAGACGTTCCATTCGCTGAATCAGCGGTGAGGGAGGATGACATTCCGGTCGACGATGGTGCCGTGGCGGTCGTAAAGGGTGAGGGTCATGCGTCCGGGCGTAACATCCATGAGCATGGCGCCCACTGTGTGCGGGCCTTCTGCCCAGCGGGTCTTGATGATGCCGGAGTTATATTCGAGATCCCCAATGCTCTCGCCGCGCTCATCGTCGCTCGACGGGGTCTGGATATACACGGTGCCCTCACCCGGCGGCACTGCCTTGCCTCCTTTGAGAGGCGGAGTGGAAACGTAGCGGTGGTTATTTGCTCCAAGGGCGAGATCCACCCCATGGCCATCGAAAAAGTCACGCCACCGCGGATACTGGCTGTCCTTTCCACTCTCTCCGAAAAACCACTGGTAATGCTCCATCACCACCACATAGCGGGCTTTCTCCTTTTCCAGGACAGCATTCACCCAGCCCTGAGCCTGTGCCAGCCCCTCGTCGGTGCGCATGGCCTCACTGTTGAGAGCCACAAACAGCACATCGCCATATTTGAAATAGTAGCACACGCCCTCCTGTCCGGCATAGCCATTGAGCGGCACGGCGTTGGCGTTTTTGAAAAACCGACCGGAATTTTTCTTATTGGTGCGGTCCATGTTGTCATGGTTGCCGTTCAGGCCGGCCCATGCGTAATTCTTAAAATACGGCTCCTCATACAGCCCTCGCCAGAACGAATAGCTGCCGCCCCACGCGCATATATCCCCTAAGTGGATCACCAGATCGAAGTCGCCGCCGTTGACACTGCGCAACGTATCCAGCATCGCCATCGCCGCCCTCTGCCTCCCGGGCAAAGGCGGATAGCAATGGAAATCACTGATTATGGCTGCGGTGAAGCGGGCTTCGGCGGGAGCGGTGCGGAAATACCGCACCACGGTGTCGCCCTCTATCAGATACCTGTATTTTGTGGCGGGGCACAGCCCCGCGAGATTCACCACATTGCGCACCGGCGAAGGCGTCTCGTAGAAATTCTCCCCATCGGCGCGCTTGGAGTACATGCTGTCGTAGACCGTGCAAATCTCCTGTCCCGCCTCTGCCCGCAGGGCTTTGTCCCAACGCTGCCCCACAGGCGCATATTTCACATGGCGCACTCCGGCACCGGGATCGGTGTGGAAATTGATGTTGATTTCAGTGGATGCATCCTGCCCCGGATTGGCTATGACCGTGTACGGCACCTGCGCCCGGAGGCACAGGCAGCACAACAGTATGGCATGTATGATGAACGTCCTCATGTGTATACTGATTTTGAACGTAAAGATACAACATTATTCCAATTTTTCGTACTTTTGCGTAACCAAAACTTTTTGTAGACATGAAGATGAAAGAGACACCGATATTGCTGCTCACGGGATACCTGGGCAGCGGAAAAACCACACTGCTCAACCACATACTGAACAACCGCAAGGGCATACGCTTCGCCGTGATAGTCAACGATATCGGCGAGGTGAACATCGACGCTGACCTGATACAGAAAGGCGGCATAGTGGACACCGCCGACGACAGCCTGGTGGCCCTGCAGAACGGCTGCATCTGCTGTACGCTGAAGATGGATCTGGTGAAACAGATATCCGACATAATGGCCATGCGCCGCTTCGATTATATCGTGATCGAGGCCAGCGGCATATGCGAGCCTGCCCCCATAGCCCAGACCATATGCACCATGCGCAATATGGACGAAGTGACCGCGGGCGGATGCGTACCCCGCCTCGACTGCATATGCACAGTGGTCGACGCCCTGCGCCTGCGCGACGAGTTCGCCTCGGGCGAAGCCCTCACCCGCAAAGACATTGACGAGGAGGACATCGAGAATCTGGTGATCCAGCAGATCGAGTTCTGCAACATCATCCTGCTCAACAAGGCATCCGAGGTGTCGGCCGACGAGCTCAGACAGATCACCGCCATTGTCCGCGCCATACAGCCCAAGGCCCGCATAATACCCTGCGACTACTGCGACGTGGACCTGAATCTGCTCGTGGACACACACCTGTTCCGCTTCGACGATGTGGCCACCTCAGCCACCTGGGTGCGCGAGCTGGAGGAAATCATAGACGATGACGACGATGATGATGACGACCATCATGAGCACGAGCACGAGCACCATCATCATGAGCATCACCACGACCATCATCACCATCATCACGACGAAGGGGAGGCCGAGGAGTATGGCATAGGCACATTCGTGTACTTCGCGCGCCGTCCGTTCGACCTGAACAAGTTCGACTACTACGTTGGCCGCCAGTGGCCCAAGGAGGTGATCCGCGCCAAAGGCGTATGCTATTTCAAGGAGAACACCGACATGTCGTATCTCTTCGAGCAGGCCGGCAAACAGAAAAAGCTCACCGAGGCCGGCCAGTGGTACGCCACCGCACCCGCCGACGAGCTTGAGCAGTTCATGGCGCAGGATCCGGGGTTGCGTCGCGACTGGGACGACACCTACGGCGACCGCATGCAGAAACTCGTGTTCATAGGCCGCGACATGGACCGCGCCGCCATCACCGCCGCCCTTGACTCCTGCCTCGCCCCCACCCTGTAAATGATTTTAAGGTCAGCGGGCGGAGTAGGATGAACAGAAAGAATGCGGTAGCCTGCAAGAATACGCACAAATTAAAGACTTCCGATTCACAATCCAAACATGAAGTGGATATCACATCCTAAAAATATTTACTTTGAAATATACGGATCTGGCAACTATATGGATTATTCCATTCATCAATATGTTTCTCATACGAATAGCAACAATCCAATTTATTGAGTAATTTGCCAAAATCGTCCATATATCTTGCACGGCCTGCTTCTTGGTAAAATGGGCTAACGCAAACCACTATATGTCGATACTCACACATACTGTTGATTTTATCAGCTACAGCTTCTCGCGGGAAATCCTAAATATCCACGACATTTGAGAACAAATGAAGCACAATTTCTGATCTCGGATGAATGTTCATTCGCCAGAGGCTGCCACAAACATCATTGTAATCATAAATGAGTGCGTTGGGACAAAAGCTCCTAACGAATTCCACTGATTTCATCAAGCATACCAATGAAGGCTCAATCAAATGAAAATCTGATATATAGTATGAATGCCCTACTTTAGCATATAGAAAATCACAAAGTACCATAGAAGCAATTCCTTGTCCGCATCCATAATCGATTACAGAGACTCCTTCTTCGTATAAAATCTTTTGTGGAAGTCCCTCAAAAGCCAATTGAAGTTTCTGCTGATGAATTTCGCCATATAAATAAAGATACATATCCAGCTGCGATTGCAACTTTAGATGTCCCAGCCCATGGTTTATTGCTATCTTTAAATTTTCCTTTTTCGCATCACTAAATTTCTCAACACGCTTTTTTGCTTCTGCAAGGACGTTAGCAAAGTTATTGTAAGCAAGAATCTGGGAATTCATAGTTTTTTTTTAATTATTTCGATTAATATTTTACAATGAGCGGGGTGTGGAGTTGGCGTAGCAATACAGGCAACCGTGTGGACAGGTATTGTAAGCGCCGATGTCTTTGGCGAGGATGCATCCGCATGCCTTACGTTGGCCCTTGTCCTTCTGCGCACCCCACAGCCACATCTGCAAAGCAGGGTCGCCCGGGGATAAGCGGGAGATTAAGTCAGGGTCGATGCACCTGTTGTGCGCAATGCCATAAGCAGACAAATCAATAGTTTCTGCACATGTGGCCAACTGTAAATGCAATTCATCATCGTTCAACTTCCTAAGCAACCGGGCAAACAATATCATGTCGGCTTCTGTCCACTCGCGATAGTGAATACCGGCTTTCGCGAGATTATAGCCGACTTTCCGGTACCCGGCTATATCCGCAAAACTAAATACGAGTTTTTCTGTGTAATCCTTTAATTGCAATCCTATTCGCCTGATTTTTTCAAGAAGTTCGTGTACACCAATCTTATCAATGAGAATAAGCGGATCAAACCGCCATATCACACTCCCGACCCCTCCGAAATCCACCAACCTCCGGAATGTATCCATCCGAAACTGCAATCCGGGCACATGCGGCTCAAGATATTCAGTTTCGTAGTCGTTTATCGTATATTGAATGTAACAAGCGATTCCACGATCTTTCAAACTATTGAGATGAGCCAAAATGGGTGCGGGATTTTTCGACCAGAACACAATGAATCTCGTCTGCGAAAAACTTATATACGATGATTTCCCATTAAATGGATTTTTCCAGACAGTGTAACCCTTGTCTAATTCCAAAAAGAAGCGGTCGGCATAAAAAGCCGGGATGTCAGTGGCCCTGCTGGCAGAAATAATCACCGGGGCAAGAGCCTGTACCCTCTCGCCCGATTGTGTGATAATGTCTATTTGCGGATGAACTGCCATGTTTTTTTGCAAAATTAGCGCATAGTGATGCCAACCCACGGCACTACCACGTTAATAATAATTAACGACTTTAAAGACCTTAGCGTCCTTAATGTCAGCGGCTGGAGAGGAGGGGGCGGAGGAGGGTGAGGAGCAGGAAGAGGGTGGCCGACCAGAGGGAGAAGAAGTAGACAGGCTGCAGGCCGGCCTTGGCAAACGACGATATGTAATCGGCCCAGAGCAGCCCCAGAATCACCGCGCCCATGCCACAGGCCAGCCACATCACCCAGGCATAGCCGATGCTGCCCCTCTTGGCGGGAAGCCTGTTCATCACCTTGCGCACGAAGTACGGGTTACCGGCGTCCTGCCGCATCCCGGCCTTTATAATTGATTTGAGTTCAGTGTCTTTCATTTTTCAAATTGACTTTTCAGTTTATCACGTCCGCGCTTGAGATACACTTTCACGGTATTGGCGGGAATGCCGAGTATGGTGGATATATCACGGATCGAGCGGTCTTCGCTGTAAAACAGCAGGATGATGGTGCGGGTCGGCTCCGTCAGGGCGTCAACAGCCTCCAACACCGGTGCGAGCCTCTCATCTTCATCTTTTCCGCTCTCTGCCACATCGTAATCCTCAGGCATCGATGCCTCAGAGCGGCGCCGCATCCATGTGAGATATTCGTTGTAGGCTATCCTGTAGAGCCAGGTGGCGAAATTCGACAGGCCGCGGAACGAGCGCACCCCGAGATAGGCTTTCAGGAATGTCTCCTGCGCCAGATCGTCGGTGAGCATGGCATCGCCCTTGGTGAGGTTGAGCAGGAAGCGGCGCACCTGCGGGGCATACAGCTCCACGACACGGTCAAACGCCTGCCGGTTGTCGGCAAGCGCGCACTGCGACAGCAGAGACAGCTCGAGTATCTTTTGCCGCATGGCCACAGATCAACAGTCAGGTGTAGTGGACTCCGGAGCTTTGGCAGCTTCGGCTTCTTCTTTCTTCTTAGCCACGACTGATATTATCACGTAGGCCACTCCCACCAGCGCAGGCACCGATGCCACAGACGCCAACTCGAGAGAGCCAACAGCCCAGGCCAGGAGCGCCGTGCCGACACCCACGGCTATGCACATCAGGCCGTTGCGCAGCATTCCTATTGAGGATATACCCTTTTCCTGCCGTTCAAACATCTGCGGAGGCACAGGATGCCCATTCTCCACCATCGTTTTTATCACGTTATACATGCTTCGTTTATTAAGCAGATAGACAATCCCTACGATGAGAGCAATCAAAACCGGCATACCAAACACCGATGATATTGCAACGATTTCAACAATTTCGTTATTCATTTGATCACATTTTTAGTATTTACAAAAATAAGTCTTTACATTTAATAGACGATCCGCACACGCCGTAAAGTTACACAAAAAGATGTGTTTTACAAATTTTAGCATTTTTATTTTCCGGCCGCGGAGGTCTGATTCACATTAGCGTCAGCATTCACCAGCTTGCTCACTCCGCGCTTCTGCCGCCCCCATTGCAAATTATATCCGATATGCAATAATGGCATCGGGGTGATGTCGGTGCGTATATGCATCATATTGGTGTTGTACTTGTTGAGCGACCGGGATCCGCGGTCATATTTTACGAACGGACACATGAGCTCGGCAGCAAACTGCCATTGCTTCCACCTGTAAGAAAGAGCCAGCACCGAGAATGTCTCTCCCCATAAGATCTTTTCACCCCAGAGGCTTTTGGCATCCTTGTAATATTGGAATCCAAGAGTGAATCCTCTGTAAAAAGCCATGGCTGAGATGTCTCCGTACCAATTGCTGTTGCTGTGCCTGTAGCCAGACCCTCGCGTACGGTCGGCACGGAAACCGAGGGTGCCGCTTACGGTGAGCCATCCCGGAATCACATCCACCTGCGGAGACAACCAGAATGTAAGGTTGCGCCATCCTTTGCTATTCTCATATGTAGTGATGAGCCTGCCATCATTCCAGAAAAGCACCGGAGCTATAGCATCAGGACTTACGAACGCCCTGGCACCGACCTGGCCGTTGACCCTCCCCGATGAATACTGATAACGCAATGTGAGCCTGTAGGTGGATGAAGTCTTCAGGTCTGGATTGCCAATCCGCCACTGGATGCCGTCCACCTGCTGCGGGGTGATATTGGTCTCGCTGAGCGATGGTGTTGACTGCCAGGAGACAAGATCGAGCGAGAATTGCGAGACATTCCCCGGACGGCAGGTGACTGTGACTTTAGGGCGGATGTTCCAGGAATCGTTGCCCTGACGGGTTTCCCTGAACCGGAATGATGTGTATTGCGCACCAAGTCCGGCTGTCACCGTCACTTTACTGATACGGTGGAAATATTCCGCGTAAAGATGCAGCCTGTCCTGCTTTTGATGAAACACCTCATTGCCGAGATTCTCGTAGGTGGACCTGTTACGGTTGGCGGTGTAGGATACACCTGCTGTAAGTCTTGATTTCTGCCATTTCTTTATATAGTCGGCAGTGACGCCATACACACTGTTCCTGTCCTTTACAGACATATGCACATCGTTGATGTAATCCAGTGTCGCGCAATCGCGCTCAGTGTAGTCCCTGAATGTGCGCCCATCATAGAACGAGGCATTAGCATCCACGGCAATCAGCTGACTGTGGGCGAAATGCTGCTCAAGGTAGGCCATTACGGTGGGTTTGAAGCCGTTATTGTCGTTCAAATCATGGAGGAGTATGTCATTGGAGCCGTCACTCATGCTCAGGCGCCCATCGAACATGACACCTTCGCCCGACCAGATTCTATCGCCTTGTATCCCCACCCATACCACCGTGGTGTCCGGCCTGACATAACTGTAATCCAGCATCATGTATCCCCGGCTGTAGCTCATATTGCCGCCCAATGGCGACTCAGTGCGCGTAAGGCTCTTTCCGTCTGGATAGGTGAACGTCTCCTGATACTCACGATAGCTCGGAAGTTTATTAACGAGCTGCACGCGACTGTTCACACCCCATTGTGAACGACCATTGTTCAGTTTCAGCGACATATTGTACTTTCCGAAGGCCTCCGTGAGAGCTTGCTGGCCATCAGCCATCAATGAGCCGCCCAGCGAAGGATTGGCCACCACGAAATTAAGCACAGCGGCTGCGTCGCCGTAGCGTAGGCCGGGATTGTCAATCCATTCCACTTTCCTCACTGTCACGGGGAGTAGCTCCCTGATCTGGTCCACCGAGGCCTCGCGGCCATTTATGCGGATCTGCACGGGCTTGCCGCCAATGGTGACTGTGCCCATCACCTCGTTGACCATAACAGAGGGAATCATCAGATTCTTCACCACCTGCATGCCGTTCACTGAGGCGGCCACCGCACTTTTCGATGGATAGAACACATCCATGTCGGCCTTGCGTATTACCCTTGGCGCCTCAATCACCACCTCTCCGAGCATCTGCGTATCCAGGCTGTCGACCACCTCCTGCGCCGGCACCGACAGCGCACAAGCCATCAATGCCATCAATAAACCGCACCTTGTCATTGCGCTGTCACTTCAGAGGCTCCGGTTGCAGATCGGCTTATACTCTCAGCGGCGAGGCCGGAGGCATCAACCTTGGAGGCCCCGGATGCGGAAAGATCAGCCTGGCCGCACTTTCCTGACAGTATAGCCTTTGAGGCTCCGGAAACGTCGGCATCAAGCCGGCCTCCGGCGATACCTGAGACATTTGCCTTGGACGCGCCGGAGACCTCTATCTTCATATCTTGAGCATGCATACCTGTGATTTCAGCTTTCGAAGCTCCGCTCACGCTCAACCCGAACGACTCCGCAGTGATATTCCCGGCCGTGAACGATGACGCACCCGAGACTCCTGCATACGTCAGCACCTGCGACTTGGCTGTGACCTCCACCCGCATGTGCCCGAAAAAATTCGGGTGGCCACTCTTCATATACACCTCGAGCTTTCCGTCGTTGCTCTCCACCACTATCCACGGCATCACATTCTCCGGAGCCGACACAGATACACCGGATATGCTATCGCTTGAGTAAGTCACTTTCATGGCGCCGCCTACACTCAATGCGTGAAAATCGGACACTGCCACATTTTTCTCCACGGTATTCTCAGATACCGCTGTGCCACCCACATATGCGCATGATGCCATCGCGGGCACCAGGGCTGCAAGAATCAGTTTACTGACCATATAATACATGTTTTTTAAGTTACATGTATTAGATGCAGCAAATAACCTGCGGGGTTACATCGTCAGCGAAATTATTTCAAAATCTCCGTCTCGCTGCCGACACCTGCCAGAAACTGAACAGAGGTCAGAACAGATCGCCAATCCTCTCCCCGTCGGCCCAGTGATGATCCTTCGGGAATGGCTCACCGCCCCAGGCTTTCTTGTTTGTCCAGGCCAGAGGCGCGTCGGTCCAGAACGGATGTGATGCCGGAAGCCCCAGGGGCAGGAACGACAGCGATGTCATATACAGCGAGCCATTGTTGGTGTACCAGTCGGCGATATTGGGCTGACGGCCTGCGAATCCAATGGTGAGGAAGCCGCCCTCGTTGAAATTCTCCTTTCCGTCGAACATCCTGTGCATCACGGCCGTAAGAGCGGCGCGCACCTGACCGTTGGTCAATCCGGCAGGCAGCTTTTCATACCAAGCCATCAGAGCCAGCGGCTGCATGGTGGCCATCCGGTAGGGAATCGAACGTCCGAACACAGGGAATGTGCCCTCAGGGGATATCTGACGTTCAAGCACCAAGGCAAATTTCTGTGTGCGCTTGATGGCACGGTCATAATAGCGGGAGTAGTGGATACGGGTATACCGGCCGGCATCCTTCATGGCCTGAAGTGTCTCAAGATACATGGGATGGAACACATAGCTGCTGTAATAGTCGTAGGCAAACGATGGGCCGTCGGCATACCATCCGTCGCCCACATACCATTCCTCCACCTTGCGTATGGCTGAATTGACGCGATATTCATCACACTCGGCGCCGACCTTGGCCAGAAGGGCCTCTATGGTTGAAGAGAAGAGCAGCCAGTTGGTATACGGCGGATCCACGCGGCGCTGCTGCGAGAACTCCTCTATGTAGCGCTGCTTGGTGGTATTGTCAAGAGGCACCCACAGCGCATCGTAGGCACGCAGGAAACTCTCGGCCACATAAGCCGCGTCCACAAGAGCCTGCCCGTGTCCACGCCACAAGAGATAGTCGGGACTGTCGGGATCCACCGCATTCCTGTAGCTGGCAAGAGCCAGATCACGCATCTCCTTACGCCGGACACCCTCGGCAGTATCATCATCGGGCAATGCGAGCCATGGAGCTATACCGGCCATCAAGCGGCCGAAAGCCTCCATATATGTGACCTTTTTGTCGCGGCCGTCCCAGTTGGGGCTGACCTCCACAAGCATATTCTTCTGCAACTCGCCCTTTGCCATATTGCTGAGCACGGGATAGGCCATATCACATAGGAGATCCACCCAATAGGCACGGTCGGCGCTCTGCCCACGCTCAAGATAGCGCGTGTATTCGCAGGCGGCAAGCAGGAAAGCCCCTACGCCGAAATTGGATGTGGACTTGGCATCCACCACCTGGCCCGGGATGGCTTTCTCGCCGATAGGTTGCACATATCCCACGCGGTCATCTTTCCGCAATGCCGTGTTTTTCAAATAGTTCCATCCTTTGAGAGCCGCATCGGTGTATATGACATCTGTAAGGTAGCCATTGTTGATACCCCAGAGCAGTCCGTAGGTGAAGAACGCTGTGCCCGAAGTCTCGGGGCCGGGAGCATGAGCCTCGTCGTACATCGAACGGCTCCAGTAGCCGCCAGGCTGCTGACATTTTACCACAGCAGCGGCCATGCGCCGGTATTTGTCCTCGAAGAACGGGCGATGCACGTAGTCGGAGGGCAGATCCTGAAGCACCTTTGCAAGTCCGGCCAGCACCCAGCCGTCGCCACGCGCCCAGAAATCTTTCCTGCCATTGGCACTCTTATGCCCGGGATACACATATTTGGCATCACGATAGTAAAGCCCCTCGTCCGGATCATACATTATGCTGTCGGAGTACTGTACATATTCATACAGTTTCTCCAGATACAATGGATCTCCGGTAATCTTATGGAGCTTGGTCATAACTGGCATCACCATATACAGCCCGTCGGCCCACCACCAGTAGTCGCTGGCTGGCGTAGCCATCTCATATTCCATCACCTGGCGCGCACGGCTGATGCGGTGGTCGTCGGGCAGGATGTTGTACAGATCAGCATAGGTCTGGAAGCAGATCTGCCAGTCGCCAAAGAGCACATGGTCGTCAGTCTCGCCATAGCTGTATTTCCAATCGGCTGGATTGTCACTTTTGGCACCCTTCCACTGGTTATGCTCGGCCCAGCACTGCGAATAGCCGAGCCAGCGGTCGTTGCCGGTGAGGCGGTAAGCCTCCATATTGCCGGTGTGGTATGCGGCATTGTCCCAGAACGCGTTGCATTCCGCGGGATTATTGTGCTGCCAGTGGTCATTCACCTTGGCAATGATGGCTCGCACCTCGGCAGCCTCCTTTCCGGGAGCCTTAGGCGCGGCATCCGCGTAAAAACAAAAAGCACCGGCCGCAATTGCTGACACGGACATGAGATACTTCTTAAATTCCATTATATAGATCTGAGGTAAGTGGTTTTCTGTTACAAATTTACTAAATATTTCATAACTTTGCAGTAACATAGAGTTTTCTTTAACCTACAATATCATGAATATACGTAAAACAACGATATCCGCAGCCATACTTCTGGGACTTTGCGTCCAGTCTATCGCTGCCGAACGCAAGACACCCCTCAACGACCACTGGGCATTTGCCTTAAACAGTGATTCCATAGCCCCTGCCGCGACTGATTACGACGACACCGCCTGGCGATCGGTGAATCTGCCTCACGACTGGAGTGTGGAACAAAAATTCGACCGCAACGCCCCTGCCGGCAACGATGGCGCATACCTGCCCACAGGCGCAGGATGGTACCGCCGCACACTCAATGTGCCGGCTTCGGACATCGGGAAAAAAATGCGGCTTTATTTCGAGGGCGCCTATATGAAATCTGACGTTTACGTAAATGGCCATCGCGCCGGCGGACACCCCTACGGGTATTCGTCCTTTTTCGTGGATATCTCCCCTTTTGTCAAGCCGGGAGAGAACACAATAGCCGTGCGCGTGGATAATTCCATGCAGAAAAATTGCCGGTGGTATTCAGGATCAGGCATATACCGCAATGTGTGGCTGATAAAGACCACACCGGTCCACATCGCCGACTGGGGCGTGAGGATATCCACTCCCGACCTTCAGACAGCCGTTGTGAAGACAACGATCATAAACGATGACAATCGCACTCGCACACTTGATGTGAAAATCGACATTGACGGGTGTACTCAGACTGACACATGCACCGTCGCCGCCGGGGAATCAAGGGTCGTGGAACAGCGCCTCACTGTCCCTCAGGCCAAACCCTGGTCGCCAGATTCCCCGAATCTATATACCGCCACTGTATCTATCGGGGAAAATGGCAATGTGATGGATGAAATGGAACAACGCTTTGGCTTCCGCACCGTGGAATGGTCAGCGGCCAATGGCCTGAAGCTCAACGGAAAGCCGATCTTACTCAACGGCGGCTGCGCTCACCACGACAACGGCATACTGGGAGCCGCCGCATATGACCGCGCCGAGTGCTATCGCGTGGAGCTACTGAAAGATGCCGGCTTCAACGCCGTGCGCACCTCCCACAATATTCCGTCGGAGGCATTTCTGGATGCGTGCGACGAGGCCGGGCTGCTCGTGATCGACGAGGCTTTCGACGGATGGCGCGACAAAAAGAATGACCATGACTACCATGAGCTTTTCGACCGGAACTGGCAGACTGACCTTGACATAATGCTCAACCGCGATTTCAACCACCCGTCCATATTCTGCTGGAGCATCGGCAATGAGGTGATCGAACGCGACCGGATTGAGATCGTGACCACCGCACGCGATATGGTGCGCCGATGCCACGAGCTGGATCCATCGCGCCCCGTGACATCCGCCCTCGCCAACTGGGGGCAACGGTGGGAGATATACGACCCACTGGCCGAAGCGCATGACATAGTAGGATATAATTACCTGATACAGCACTCCGAATCCGACCATCAGCGCGACCCTGAGCGGGTGATGATACAGACAGAATCGTATCCCGCCGATGCCTGGGCCAACTATCGCAAAGCCAAAGACCATCCATATATAATAGGTGATTTTGTATGGACAGCCATCGACTATCTCGGCGAATCGGGCATAGGCCGGTGGTACTATACCGGAGATGTGCCGGGCGAGCACTACCACCGGCCGTTATACCCCTGGCATGCGGCATATTGCGGCGACATTGACCTCACAGGGCTGCGCAAGCCCATCAGCCACTACCGATCCATGCTGTGGAATGATGGTGGCGAGGATCTGTACATAGCCGTGCGCGAGCCCGACGGATACCAAGGTGAGATCAACACCACCCAATGGGGCACCTGGCCTACATTCGAAAGCTGGAACTGGCCAGGACACGAGGGCAAGGACATCGACGTGGAGGTATACTCGCATTATCCGGCAGTGCGACTGTATCTCGACGGCACTCTCATCGGAGAGAAGACCACGGAAGAGATGAAAGCCACCTTCACCCTGCCCTACCGGGCGGGCACACTTGTGGCTGAGTGCATCGCCGATGGCGCCGTAGCTGCACGCACTTCGCTGAAGACAGCCGGCAAGCCGTCGGCCATACGCCTTACTCCCGACCGCACCGCCCTCCGGGCCAACACCGGCGATATGTCGTTCGTCGTGATCGAGGTGGTTGACAAAGATGGCAATGTGGTGCCTGTGGCCGACAACGCGCTGTCTGTCACCGTGACCGGCGCGGCCACTCTGCAGGCTCTCGGCAATGCCGACATAAAAGACGACGACCCGTATTTCGACAATACCCACAAGGCGTGGAAAGGCCGGGCGCTCGCCGCGGTACGCAGCAGCGGTAAAAAAGGACAGGCCACGGTGAAAGTATCCTCACCTGGTATGCAATCGAAAACAATCAAACTCACATTCAAACAATGACACTCAGAATAATATCCGCATTTTTATCGCTGTGCGGCATATGCGCATGGGCATCAGGCAGTAATTGCGCTGCCTCGTGGCATGGCGCCAGATGGATTGGCGGCGATGAGAGCGCCCGCTCTTTCTACAGCCAGTATCTGCCGGTATTCCAGCTGACATTCGACCTGCAACTCACCGACAGCCGCACCCGCGCCGGAATTATATACGGAGCGAACGACCTCAGGCTCCTTGACGACAGAAAAAACTTATACGGACTGAAGAATCAGCCCGACAGCTCTTATGTGGAGCTCCAATTCGGGGCAGACAGCCTGCGTGTGCTCCGACATCGGTACCAAAGTGGCCAACCGGTGGTCACCCTCGGCTCATTTGCCATACCCGAGGCTGTGTTGCTGCTGCAAAAACGGCATGTGACAGTCAACAGTAATACAGGGATAACGACAGTGTCGGTGGACACCGTTCAGGTGGCCACGCTAAATGTCAGCCCTACCCCCGGCGGCGGCGACTATATCGCATATCCGGTGGTAGGCGATGTAGGCTACTCTGTGTCAGCAGGAAAAGCCATTATCAATGATTTCAGGGTGAACAATTTCCGGTCGCCGCACAACACACTTGCCGCCCATGACTTCGGCTCTGTGGAAGGATTCAAGATAATCTCTCTGCCGCAGACCGGCACCACCACACTGAGACGCCGTTTCCACATCGGGGACAAAACCATCACCAAAGCCACCTTGCGCGCCACCGCACGTGGCATCTACGACGCATACCTGAATGGAGAGCTTATCGACCCTCTCTCCTATCTAAATCCGGGAGCCAGCCAGTATAACATATCCCATTATTACCAGATATATGACCTCACACCACTGATCAAGCCCGACAGCAATGAACTGGGATTCAGTCTGGCGGAAGGCTGGTGGAGCGGTGCTGCCTCGTTTGACCCTGCCAATTGGAACTGGTTTGGCGACAGGCAGTCGCTTCTATGCTGTCTGGACATAGAATACGCAGATGGCTCTGCCGACCACATAATCAGCGAGCCCGACGGATGGGAATTCAGCAACGACGGCCCGGTGCGCTACGGCAGCCTGTTTCAGGGCGAGGTTTACGATGCCTCCAGACAGATGTTCACATCCGGCAGTTGGCGTAAAGCCGAAACCGTGCCATTGGCCGGTGTGATCAGCGACACAGCCAATGGCGACTGGCCTCTGGCCGATGATTACAGCCAACTGCGCCTGATTGAGGACAATGATGCAGCGGTGGATGCTTTTGACGAGCTTGCGGCAGTTTCTGTCAGGGAGGTGTCACCCGGACAGTATGTCTACGACATGGGAGTGAATCATGCCGGCATACCATCGCTCACATTCCGCGGATTAAACAAGGGGCAGAAAGTGACCATCCGATATGCCGAGGAACTGTACCCTGAGAATCAGCGATACACCACGCACATCGGCAAGCCGATGGTGGAGAATCTACGCACCGCCATGTGCCAGGACATATATATAGCTTCGGGAGCCCCAGTGGAAACGTTCTCTCCCCGCACCACCTATCATGGCTACCGCTATATGGAGATCACAGGCATAGGACAGCAGTTGCCACAGGAGGATGTAAAAAGCATAATCCTGAGCTCGGTATCGGATTTCACCTCAGGATTTGAATGTTCCGACAGCCTGATCAACCGGCTTGTGGCCAACATACGCCGCAGCACTCTGAGCAATGTATTCTCAATCCCTACAGATTGCCCTCAGCGCAATGAGCGTATGGGATGGAGCGGGGATGTATCCGTGTTCGCACCGGCCATGACATATCTCTGTGATGCGCGCGGATTTCTCAACAGGCACACACGCGCACTCAGGGACACACGCAGCAGCGACGGCACCTACTCACCGGTTGCGCCCATGGGCGGCGGATTCGGGGGACCGCTCTGGCAGAGCGCGGGCATAATACTACCATGGCAGCTATATGTGCAATACGCCGATACCGCCGCCCTGGCCGACAATTACCCAGCGATGAAGAACTACATTGAGATGGTGGTCAGAGATTATATTGATCCAGACAGCGGACACTTCCGTGGCACAGGCACATGGAAAGACCTCGGCGACTGGCTCGGGCCGCAATGCAATCAGAATGAAAAGCCATTGCTTTTCGACAGCTACCTGATACATGAACTTGGCATTATGGAAAAGGCGGCTGAAATATTAGGGATGGACGAGGACGCGCAGAAATTCGCCGTATGGCGCGATCAACGCATGCGTTTTATTAACAATGCATACGTCAGCCCGGAGCATAACGCACTGATCGGACGCGGTTTCGGAAATCAGGAATCCGTATGGTCAGGGCCGCTGGGCGGACAGAAAAACGGACAACGTATCGATGCGCATTCAAGCTACGCCGTACCTCTGGCCCTGAATGTCTTCAGCAATGAGAATAAGCCGGTTATGGCCGCGGCTCTCAGCAGCCTCGTAAATCAAAAATCAAAAGGCGACGACGGCAAAGAATATCCAGCGTTTTCACTTATGACCGGTTTTGTAGGCACCCCATGGATATTATACGCTCTTGCCGACAACGGATATGCCTCCGATGCCTACTCAATACTGCTCAACCGCACATACCCGTCATGGCTGTATCCCGTGGAGCTGGGAGCGACCAGCGTGTGGGAACGCCTCAACTCAATGACACGCGAGGACGGATTCGGAGGAAACAACGGCATGAATTCATTCAACCATTATGCTTTCGGATGCGTATACGACTGGCTCATGCAGCGATGCGCAGGCATCAATCCTGATCCTGAGGCGCCTGGATTCAAGCACATAATCCTGCGCCCTACTCCGGATCCCACAGGGAGACTGACCTACGCCCGTGCATGGTATGACTCCGCCAGCGGACGCGTGGAAAGCTCCTGGCAAAAAACAGGCGACCTCACAAGATACACTTTCACCATCCCTGACGGAACATCAGCCTCGGCATATCTCCCCGACGGCATCCACACCCTTGCCCCTGGCACGCATACCTTCGAAATATAACGCAAATTGCCACCTATGAATATATTAGTCAAATCACTTATCACACTTGCCGCTGCGTTCGTCTGCATTATCCCTGTACGCGGCACAGAACAGGCGCAACAGGGATTCAAAGCCGGCAACGGAACATTCCTGCTCAACGGAGAGCCTTTCGTGGTGAAAGCCGCCGAACTGCACTATCCGCGCATCCCACGCGAATACTGGGACCACCGCATAAAGATGTGCAAAGCATTGGGCATGAACACTATCTGCCTGTACACATTCTGGAATATACATGAAGCACGCCCCGATGAGTTTGATTTCTCTGGCAACAATGACCTTGCCGCGTTCATCCGCCTGTGCAAGGCCAACGACATGTATGTAATTCTGCGTCCCGGGCCATATGTGTGCGCGGAATGGGAGATGGGCGGACTGCCATGGTGGCTGCTCAAGAAAAAAGACATACGCCTGCGCGAGAATGACCCGTATTTCCTCGAACGCGTGGACAAGTTCCAGCAAGAGGTGGCCGCACAGGTGAAAGGCCTGACAATCGCCGACGGCGGCCCGGTGATAATGGTGCAGGTGGAGAATGAATACGGCTCCTACGGAACAAACAAAGAGTATGTGGGCAATATCCGGGATATGCTACGCCGGAATTTCGGACCGGAAGTCACACTTTTCCAGTGCGACTGGTCTTCAAACTTTCTCAATAATGGCCTTGACGATCTGATATGGACCATTAATTTCGGCACCGGCGCCAATATTGACCAACAGTTTGCACCACTCAGGGAGGCTCGGCCGGATAGCCCGCTGATGTGCTCGGAATTCTGGAGCGGATGGTTTGACAAATGGGGAGGCAATCATGAGACACGCGCTGCCGACGACATGATAGCCGGAATTGATGAGATGCTGTCGAAAGGTATTTCATTCAGCCTGTACATGACCCATGGCGGCACCAACTGGGGGCACTGGGCAGGAGCCAATTCGCCTGGATTCGCACCGGATGTCACCTCATACGACTATGACGCACCCATCAACGAGAACGGTGCTCCCACACCCCAATATTATGCATTGCGCAAGACTTTGGCCAAGTACACCCCGGGAAAACAGGCCAACGTGCCAAAGGCTATCAATACCACCAAGATAGCGCCGTTTGAGTTTACAGAAGTAGCCCCACTGTTCGCCAACCTGCCCACACCTCATACCGACAGGGACATACGCACTATGGAGGAGTATGACCAGGGCTTTGGCAGCATATTATATCGCACCACTCTGCCTGAACTCACCACGGGAGCAATCCTTACCGTAAACGACCCTCACGATTACGCACAAGTCTATATAGATGGAAGATACATAGGTAAACTTGACCGCCGACTCGGCGAGAAAACCATTAAGATTCCTGCCGTGAAATCAGGTGCCGTGCTTGATATTCTGGTCGAGGCCATGGGACGCATCAATTTCGGGCGTGCGATAAAAGACTTCAAGGGCATCACGGAGAATGTATGCATCACGGAGACGCGAGGCTCACACCAGTTTGTATGCGATCTGAAGGATTGGACAGTCTACAATCTGCCGGATGAAATGAACTATTACAATTCCATGGAATTCATGCCCCTGGGCGCTTTCTCCCCCGGCGATGACGGCCGTTTGCCAAATGGCGTATACAAAGCCATATTCAATGTTGACAAGCCCGGCGATACATTCCTGAATATGGAAAGCTGGGGCAAAGGTCTGGTATATGTCAACGGCCATCCCCTCGGACGCTTCTGGGAAATCGGCCCACAGCAGACCCTGTATCTGCCAGGATGCTGGTTGCGCAAGGGAGCGAACGAGATTATGGTATTTGACATTGTTGGCCCGAAATGCGCCACCACACAAGGCTTCGCTGCTCCCGTGCTCGACAAATTGCAGACGCCTAAGCCACTAACCCACTGCCAGGATGGAGAGACTCTTTCCCTTGTCGGCGAAACTCCTGTGCTTGCCTCATCTTTCGCCCCCGGGAATGGTTGGCAGGAATTCAAATTTGACTCCACCGCCACCGGGCGCTTCGTTTGTCTGGAATTTCTCAATTCAATCAGCGGTGAGGACCTCGCCGCCATAGCCGAGCTTTATCTGCTTGATGCCGATGGCCACCGCCTGTCGCGTGAGCCATGGACAATCCGCTATGCCGATGCCGAGGATGTGACCAGCGGTAATCATGCCGCCGATAAAATCTATGACCTGCAGGAGTCGACATACTGGTCCACAGGTCGCGGCAATCCGTATCCTCACACGATCGTCATAGACCTCGGAGCCGAGCATACCCTATCCGCCATCCAATACCTGCCCCGTATGGAGAGCGAAGTGCCGGGTGCCATCAAGGACTTCCGGATATATGTAAAGCAAACTGATTTCAAATACAAAAAATGAGACTACTGCCAAAATCGGCATTCATCACCATTGTGACTGTGGCTATTACGCTATCTGATGCAACAGCCCGCCACCTTTCATATATAGGACCGGGATGGAGCGGGACATCAGTCAACACCGCCATCTTCCGGGCCAATTCGGTAGTGTCGCAGGGCGACACACAATATGCATCATATTATGATGCTGACGGATTCCTGACACTGGCCAAAAGAACAATCGGGACCGACTACTGGACTGTGCAGAGAAGCCAGTACAAAGGCAACGTCAACGACGGCCATAACGTAATCAGCATCGGCGTGGACGGAGACGGGTACCTGCACGTGGCGTTCGACCACCACGGACACCCCTTGCACTATGCCCGAAGCATCAGCCCCGGGAGCCTTACACTCGGAGAACTTGAGCCGATGACCGGCACCGACGAGGACAATGTGACATATCCTGAATTTCACACCCTGGCCGATGGCGACATGCTGTTCGTATACCGCTCAGGCGCATCAGGGCGTGGAAATATGGCCATGAACCGTTACGACATGCACTCACGGCGGTGGCTGAGGGTACATGATTCATTGATTGATGGAGAAGAGCAACGGAGCCCCTACTGGCAGATGTATGTCGACGGCGCAGGGATAATCCATGTCTCATGGGTGTGGCGCGAATCATGGCTTGTGGAGACCAATCACGACCTATGCTATGCCCGATCCACTGACGGAGGCAAGACCTGGACACGCAGCGACGGCTCCGCGTACTCACTCCCCATCACCGTCGCCACCGCAGAATACGCATGGCATATACCTCAAAACTCAGAACTGATCAACCAGACCTCCATGACCGCCGATGCCTACTCACATCCATACATAGTCACATATTGGCGCGACCAGAACTCCTCCGTGCCGCAATACCGGATAGTCCGGCACGACGGAACCAAGTGGAACTGCCGGCAGATCTCGCAACGCACCACACCGTTCACGCTCTCAGGCGGAGGCACAAAGATGATACCCATCTCACGACCGGCCATAATCGCCAGTGGCGACACCATCAGAGTGATATACCGCGATGCGGAGCGGGGCAGCAAAGCATCCTGTCTGTATACAGTGACCGGGCTTGACGGCGAGTGGCGCGTCACCGATCTCACCGACTTCCCTGTGGGAGCATGGGAACCCACCATCGACACACAACTCTGGCGCAGCAGACATATTCTGCACATATTCATCCAGCCCACATCGCAAGGCGACGGCGAGCGCACCATCCCCTCTGCGCCCACCACCGTACACATCCTCGAATCTCCCGACCTACACCCCGTGAATTGACAATAAAGGCGCTGTTGGCGAAAAAACTATTCGCCCTTAAGCTCACGAAACATATAGGCCAATTTTTGTTGCAATTTTTGACCTTCAGGAGCTTTTATACGCAAATATGCCTCCACTTCCGGATCATATTTATAGATATTCTCAGCCTTATCGCCGTCTTTTTTCTCGTCGTGTTTTTTTGCCATATGCCAAAATAAGTTTTTACAATCGGGTTGGCCAACTGCAAATCTGCAAGTAATAAAACACTAATAGGCAGCATATTGATTACCAATATTCCACCTATTCTCTAAAGAGAGCCGCGAGTGGGACTCGAACCCACGACCTTTTCGTTACGAATGAAATGCTCTACCAACTGAGCTATTGCGGCGGTATGTATTGCGCAGGCCTTCTTTGCACGACGCAAAGTTACGGATTTTGCGGGTATTGTGCAAGATGCACGGCTATTTTTTTGTGCAGGTCTCAGTCGCCGATGGTCTGCAGGGAGTAGGTGAGTTTGGCCTTGGCCTTGTCGATCAACAGACGGCACATGACAGGCGATGACACATACGGCACCAGACCGGTAAGAGTCTGCTGCTGATAGTAGTATGAGTTGCTGCTGTTTTCGAATATGGCTGATACCGGGGTGACGGTGAATGTATAGTCGTCGGCCGACACTGATTCTTTGTCAAGCATGTCCATCAGGTACTGTCTCATGTCGCCGAAGCTATATAGCTTGGTCTTGCTGTCGTATGTGGCGTAGAATGAGGTCTTGCTGTCGGGCAGCTTGTTGTCGGCGAAGAATTTGTCCTTGTCCTTGCTCAATACCATCAGGAGGTAAGGGGGCATGGCTATCTCGTCGTTGACATCGATGTATTCGCCCGGGATGCTGAAAGTGAGGGTGTTCACCACAGATATGCCGTTATTGCTGTCGCGGTAGGAGGCCATGATCTCGGGAAGCGGGAAGCGCATTTCCACATCCAATCCGGCGGGAGCCATGATGATGTTCTGGCCGGCATCCACGAGTTTTTCCACATCGGGAGAGATCTCAAGAGAGATATTGTTGTTGGTGACAATCTCCGGCGTAACGGCGAAATAGTTGCCTATCTTATTTATGGTGGTGTCACGACCGGCATCGTTGACGTAAGTGTGGTGGTAGTACATGCTCATCACCGTAGAGGTGATGCGTGACACGCGGCCGCTGCCGAATGAATTGCGGATGTACACACCGGGGAAATAGCTGGCGAAAGCCGACGGAGATGAGAATACATCGGGGTTATCCACATATTCGTTGTAGAAGTCGCGGGCCAGGTCGCGGGGCATGGTCACAGTGATCTGACGCACACTGGAGTAGTAGATGGTATCCTGCGAGGAAGCTGAGAGATTGTATATCTTCGACGCGAGCAGACGGTCGGAGTCGTAATATCCGCTGGGGTCGAAATCGCTGTAGATAGGCGACGGCAGAGCCTTGGTCAGCGGGTAAACCTCAAGCCCCATTGGCACGACGGAATCGCCGATGAATTCGCCCACATTGACCGACATCACGAGCACCATCGAGTCAATGTCGGCATCGGTGATGCCAACGGTGTCAAGCACCGATGAAGGCATGAATTGTGTGACGATGTCAGAGGACAGGCGTCCAAAACCGTGGGCATCAATGCGTCCTATCAGCTGCGCCACCGTGCGTGACTGCACGGCGTTGTTGGAGACAGAGCGAGCCGAGAATGCGAATGTGGAATCAACCACTACATCAATCTTGTCCTGCACTATCGATGACCCGATCTTTGAATCATCGTTACAACTGTACAGTACGGCCAGAAGCAATACTGCCAGTAGGAATATCGGAGTTTTTTTCATTTCTCGCCAGATGGAGAAGTTAGAATGATTTATAGAATTCGTCGTAGGCAGCGGCATTCTCCAGCCCGGGGAATGGGAGGAACGGTTTGCCAGTGGAACGTGCATATTCAATCAGAACGGGATCCACATCATCTGTTGCCTGCACTATGGCATCGGCATTGTCCATGGCCATGCGGTTGATGGCCATGAAGTCAATATCGCCAGTGGCAATTGATTTGATATTCTCAGCCGGCACACCGTCGGCCATGAGCTTTTCGGGCATGCGCGCATCCAGCGTCCCGGAGAATGAGTCACCGAAGAGCGAATATATCACCTTGGCGTTCTTGAATGCCGGATCATCATGATAAATTGAGCGGATGTATACCGGATTCAAAGCCGTAATCCATCCCGAACAATGTATTATGGCCGGATACCAACGTAATTTTCTCACAGTCTCCACCACGCCGCGCGCAAAGAATATGGCACGCTCGTCGTTGTCATCAGGATGTGTGGAGATTTCCAGGTCGGTGGACGCATGGTGGTGGAAGTAGTCGTCGTTGTCAATGAAATACACCTGCATGCGCGAGGGCTGCAGGGTGGCCACCTTGATTATGAGCGGATGGTCGGTATCGTCTATTATCAGGTTCATTCCCGAAAGGCGGATCACTTCATGGAGCTGGTTGCGGCGTTCGTTGATGCAACCGTATTTAGGCATGAATGTACGCACTTCCATACCTTTCTCCTGTATGCCCTGCGGGAGGGTGCGGCAAAGGGTTGACATCACCGATGGTGACAGGTATGGGTGGATTTCCTGAGAGATGAATAATGCTTTTGGTTTCTCCATTCGCTCTTGTTTATAATATGTGTAAATTAGTTGCAAAGATAGCGATTTTTTCCGAGACTGCCTTTGCTTTACATTTAAATATACTTAAAATCCGCTCGTGAGCACGGCATCGCGCGTCCTGATTGCGGCGGATTGCACCCTGTATTTCCCGATAAGGTACGGGAAGTGCTTTTCGGTGAAGCGGATGATCGGGATGAAAGCGATGACTATGAGTGCGGCGAAGACGTAATCTAACATCGGGACATCTATGCCCATTTTCTGTATGATGTTAATCACGTAGTAGTGGAATCCCAGGATGATTATGGTGCCAGTGGAGATTGTGACTATGGATGCGGACCAGAAATCCCGCATCCATTTTGAAACAATCAGCACGCCTACGGTGCCGGCATAGCCTCCGAGCAGGAAGAGCAGGAAATTTTTGCCGTAGCCGTTGACAAACATCCACACATTGCCGTTGAGCGATGCGCATATAGCAACGACGGCCATGCAAGCCACGAGACACAACACCTCCACCACCGGATGGCAGCGGCGCGATATAGCAGCCTCCCACCGCCGCAGATAGACGCCGCTGATGAAAAACGGATAGGCCACAGTGGCATTGATGATGGCATTTGACATCTGCACTATGTCATGGCCCATCACTATCGGATGACGGTCAATCCAGATGCCAAGCAATGGCAGCCCTATGAATAGTGCCGCATCACACCACCGACGGCGTGGGGCAAACTGCTGGATGAGCTTGAGCACAATTATGGTGTATACAAACCACATGCATCCGAGTCCGGAATGAAATCCGGCTGCAGTCATAATGGGAAACAGCAGCAGATCCCGGATACAGAACGTACCCTTGACCAATGCAGAGGCAGAGACCAACATGAAATTCAGCGCCGAGATCAGGAGCATGGGGAGAACAAGATTGTACCACAGCTTCCTGCGGAAAACCCGGAGATCGGCCTCCCTCTTGCTCAGGAAGCCGGTGACGAGGAAGAACAGCGGTACGCTGAACGTGTAGATATATTTCGACCCGCAGGGGAAAAAGTGGCCGAGGACAATAAGGTATATCCCGATTGACTTCATCCAGTCGATCCATAGCAGGCGCTCTTTGGGTTTGTCGGTATTCTTTTTAGGCGTATCCATAGCGGTGAGCAGGCGTGTCACTGTGGTGTGAGACCGCCCTGCAAAAATACGCAAAAAAATGATAAAAGTACGCATCTATCCTGGAATACTTCCATGGAAATGATTCGGAACGCAATAATTCAGACAAAATTTCACCAAAATTTGCATATTTAAAGCAAAATGTATAATTTTGCAGCAGTTTTATAAAAATATTCCATTCAAACTGCATTAATCAGATTTTTTTTGACCAATGAATGCTTCTGATGTACTGGCCGACCTGCGCCGGCGATTTCCCAACGAGCCCGAATATCTTCAGGCCGTTGAGGAAGTTATCACCACCATTGAGGATGTGTATAACGAGCACCCCGAATTTGACCGCTACAACCTGATCGAACGTCTGTGCATACCCGACCGCATTTTCAGCTTCCGCGTGTCGTGGGTCGATGACAAAGGCCGCGTACAGAACAATATGGGCTACCGCATACAGCATAACAACGCCATAGGCCCGTACAAGGGAGGCATACGCTTCCACTCATCGGTGAATCTCTCCATCCTGAAATTCCTGGCTTTCGAGCAGACATTCAAAAACTCACTCACCACCCTGGCAATGGGCGGTGCCAAAGGCGGCTCCGACTTTTCTCCGCGCGGCAAGAGCGACATGGAGGTGATGCGCTTCTGCCAGGCGTTCATCGCCGAGCTATGGCGCCAGATCGGCCCGGACACCGACGTGCCCGCCGGCGACATTGGCGTAGGCGGCCGGGAAGTAGGCTACATGTACGGCATGTACAAAAAAATGGCACGTGAGAACACCGGCACATTCACCGGTAAAGGTCTCGACTTCGGTGGATCACTCGTACGCCCTGAGGCCACAGGTTACGGCAACGTATACTTCCTGCTGAACATGCTGGCCACCAAAGGCATATCCATCGAGGGCAAACGCGTGGCCATCTCAGGCTCTGGCAATGTGGCCACCTACACAGCCCAGAAGCTAATGGAGCTTGGAGCCAAGGTGATCACCATGAGCGATTCCGACGGCTGCATCTACGTGCCCGAGGGTCTGAGCAAGGAACAGCTTGACTACATATTCACGCTCAAGAACATATACCGCGGCCGCATCAGCGAGTTCGCCGAAGAATATCCCGGCACCACATACGTGCCCGGCGGCAAACCGTGGGGCTACCCCTGCGACATAGCCATGCCGTCGGCCACCCAGAATGAGCTCAACGGCGACGCAGCCCGCACCCTCCTGGCCAACGGCGTGATAGCGGTGAGCGAAGGCGCCAACATGCCCTCCACACCCGAGGCCATCAAGGAATTCCTGGCCGCCCGCATCCTCTATGCCCCCGGCAAGGCCGCAAACGCAGGCGGCGTGTCAGTATCGGGCCTGGAGATGGCACAGAACGCGCAGAAGATATCATGGACCGCCGAAGAAGTAGATGCCAAACTGCGCCACATCATGGCCGACATCCATGCCCAGTGCGTGAAATACGGCACCGAGGCAGACGGATACGTGAACTATGTGAAAGGAGCCAACACCGCCGGCTTCATGAAAGTGGCCCGCGCCATGATGGCACAAGGCATTCTTTAAGCACAAGGTACGAGATACGAAGTACCAAGTAAGCAAATTACAAGCACACTAAATACCTACAAAACCATCTTTTAGTAAAAAAGGTCGTTTCCTGAGAAAATGGAAACGACCTTTTTTATTAGTGGATAGTGTGTAACGTCAGCGGACGCAGACCTTGACTGCAGAGCCGTCGGCAACCACGACGTAGACACCGGGCATGAGATCAAGCTCGGCCTCGCCAGAGCCGGTGGCCACTACCGATCCGCTGATGGAATATACAGTGTAGGCAGAGGCAGCGATGACAATACGTCCATCGGCCACGCTTACGCCAGCGCCGTCAGCTTCAACCGAGGAGATGCCGGAAGTGGCGTTGACCGTCAGATTATAAGTGCGCGAGCAGTCGCCGAGCGAAACGGTGAGCGGATAGACTGTGCCAATGACAGTGTTCTTGAGTGTCACAGTGCCGTCGGCAGCGATGCTGAAGGCGTCACCGCCATCCCACTGCACGCCTCCTGCACATCCGACTGTGAATGGGCCGGTCACGTTGTCGATATTCTGATCCGTGGATCCGAATATGATGGCGGCGGAAGCCACAAGGGCAGCCGGGACATCCTTGGCATATGTGAGCACAGGATAGTGATTGGCCATGGATGTCCAGCTCTCACCCATCTGAGCGGCCACGAGGCCGGCGGATGAGAGAGCTGCCACACCATCCTTGCTGTCATTGCATACAGCTCCAAGCTCCGACAATGAAGAATCGTAGCTTACATTGACATATGTGGTCTTCGACGACATCTCGCCGGCGATGCTGCCGCTCTTGCTCTTGTCAGCACCAGTGACAGTGATCACACCTGTATTGTAGACATTCTTGACGGTGCATGCACCGGTAGAGGAGGAGCGGTAGGAGATAATGCCTGCTGCCTTGTCTGCGGATGTGACGTTGCCAGAGTTGTAGCAATCTGTCATGGCAGGGCATCCGTAGGCCACCAGACCTGCGGCACCGGCCGCCGAGCTGCTGATGGCGGAGGCTGTGGTGGAGACATCGCCGGTATTGAAGCATTGCACGATGGCAGCGGTATTACTGCGCCCTACCAGACCGGCCACATATGCGCCTGCAGCGGAAACGGAGCCGGTATTGTAGCAGCGGGTAAGGTTGACTTTGGTGTTGCCGTAATCAAGCACACCAGCCACATCATCGGACCCGGTGATAGTGCCGGAGTTATAGCAGTCCAGGAGTTCGATGTTGTTGGCGGAATATGCGAGTATGCCGGCCACATTCTTAGTGGCAGTGATATTTCCGGTGTTGTGGCATCCGGAGATAACGGCACCCTTGGCGTTGGCCACAACACCTGCCACATAGGAGGCACCGTTGACCGCACCATGGTTGGCACAATTCGTCATCTTGATTTCAGAGGCAGCTGCTGCGCCCTGGAAAGCGGCGGCGATGCCGGCCACATAATTTTTGGCGCCGGTGACTGTGCCATAGTTGACACAGCCGGTGATCTGTGCATTGTCGGTCTCAGCCTTGCCTACCAGACCGCCCACATATGCGTCGGAGCCGGTGACGGTGGCGCGATTCACACAATCTGTGAGCTTGCCGCGGAGTGTGCCGGCGAAAGCGCCGACAGTGCCTTTGCCGCTGACGGATGATGATTCAATGGTGAGATTTTTCACTTCGCCATTTGCTCCGATCACGCCAAACAGAGCGGCATTTGTAGCGTCGGGGGTGCTTATGGTGAGATTTGTGATCTTCTTGCCGTTGCCGTCGAAGATGCCTTCGAATTGCTCGTCGGCAACGGACGATACGATCTTATATTCCACGCCGGTGAAATCAAGGTCGGCAGTCATACGGAAATATTTGCCGCACATGCCGCTCTTGGCAATGCGAATCAGGTCGGCGAGCGTGTTCATCTGCTCAGAAGTGGAAATCAGGTATGGGGAAGCCTCTGTGCCATCGCCTTCGAAAGGATTGCCGACAGTGGCTATGGGAATACGGCGGGTATATGTGCCCGAGGTGCCTATCAGCGTGTTTGTCTCGGGATTTTTAGGCGATGAAAGTTTCACAGCCCCGTCGGCAATTGTGAACGCGCCGCCGTTATCGGCCAGCGACCATGCCACCGACGCAGCATCAGGGAGCGCGAAGCCTTTGGTGAGCATCATGCGCGTCTCACCCTCTGGCATGACTACCGGGATGGCAAAGAAACGTACGAGAGCGTTGTCAGCGAAGCTCTTGAGCATGGGATAAGCGCCGTCGGCCACAGTCCAGAGGTCATTTCCAGCGAATGGATTTGAAGCCGCTGCAGTGAGTGCTGCTGTAGACATGCCGATGGCATCCGGCACTATGGAGTTGTATATCACAATCTGATTGTCGAACACAGCATTGGTGACATGCGAAGTGGCCGTATTAGTACCGCTGATGGCACCGACCGAGGCATATGTGGTGGTTGAGGTCACGACACCGACAGATAGGGCATCGTTGATGGTGCCACCGCTATTTGTTCCTGCGATGCCACCTATCTTTTCGGCTCCGGTAATTGAGCCGAGGTTCACGACATTGGAGATTACACCGGTACTGTTATTTGCTGCTACTATGCCACCCATGCTGGTGATCTTGGCAGCCGTACCGGATATATTTCCGGCATTCAGACAGTTGTCAATCTTACCTTTGTTGGTCTGGGCTATGCCGCCACAGTTGCCGAATGTGGACTCGTCGGTTATGGTGATATTGCCATAGTTGGCACAATTCACTACAATGCCGTTAGTTTCCACAGAATATACCAGACCGGCCACATAGCCGTTGGTGCTGGTCATGGATGCATAGTTCACGCAGTTTTCCACTTTACCATTTAGGGTATATACCAGTGGTGCGAAGTTGCGGCTGAGTTTGAGATTGGCCGAAGCGTCGATCACGATATTCTTCACCACACCGGCGGGGCCGACGATGCCGAAGAGGGCATTATTCATAAGCTTGCCCGGGGTGCTTGGGAACTGCATGTTTTTGAATGCGTGGCCCCGGCCGTCGATGATGCCTGAGAAAGCAGTCTTACCCACGGGATCCACATCCTCACCGGCAAGGTCGATGTCGGCAGTGATAGCAAAATATTGCCCCTCGAAGGTCATGTCCTGGTTGTTGCATGCATCAATGAGTTTTTTCCAGTCGGCGAGCGAAGCTATTTCAAAAGGCGATGCCTCGGTGCCATTACCGGTGTCGAAGATCTTAGGATAGATGGCGAGCTGAAGGCTACGCTCGGCATTGCCGAGGTAGGCATTGAGTATAATATCTGTTTTGGCGGGAGGAGTGGTCACTTTCACGGTATTGCCCGTGAGTGTGGCATATTCATTCTCTGTCAACTCCCATTCCACACCGGCATATGCTCCAAGTGTGAAGTCGGATGTGATCTCAGATGCTCTTTCGCCATCGGCTATATATACCGGCACGGCAAAAAGCGTTGCTATTTCATTATCTTTTGCGGATGCCAGACGCGGATACAGCGATGAGGAGAACACCCATTTGTCCGTGCTGAAACCATCAAGCGGGGTGGAAGAGACCAATTGTGTGGTGCTAAGGCTGCGTGTCTCTGAGCCAAGGCCGCTCATCTGCTTGTCATAGTAGCAGTTGGTGATGGACACGTTCTCAAAGTCCTGACCTTTTCCGATAAGCTCGCTGAGATCTGACTTAAGCGTGGATGATGCATACACCACACCGTACACCAGACAATTCTCGATCTTCTGCGTCTTGTCCTTGTCAACGGAAATCTCGCCGATAAGACCGCCTACGGACGCGCTGGCTGTGTTGTAAATGGTGCCGGCGAAAAGGCAGTTGGACAAACTTCCGCCTCTGAGGTTTGCCACGATGCCACCAGTGGCGCTTGCGGAGTTGGCACCGGCCAAGTATCCTGCGACCCAGCAGTCTGCAATATCAACATTATACGTAGAAGCGGCGATACCTCCCACACGGCCGTTGAAACCGCCGCTCACAGACCCGGTGTAGGAGCACCCGGAGATGATGCCGGCAAAGGGTATGGATCCTGCTATGCCACCCACATGGGCAGTGTTGCCTGTCCCTTGGGCAGCATTGGAGTCGGTGATGCTGACAGAAGATGTGCAATTCAGGATTGAGAATTCTTTGTCTTTATCTCCTAGCTGACCTACCACACCACCGGCTGAACCGTTGACACTGAGAATACCCGATGACGAACAATTGCTGATTGTAGAACAATTGCCATGACCTGCAATCATGCCCTTATAGCCGCCGTTCGATGATGAGAGGGTGCAGCCCACGACATGACAGTTGTCAATAGTGCCATAGCTTTGAGCCACGAGAATTGACCCATAGGAATCGGTGGACGTGACGTATGAATTGCTCACAGTGAGGTTTTTCAATGTGGCTTTATCCGTGATGTATGCAAACATACCAGTACCGTAACCGCCAGAAAGGGTGACGCCCGAGATAGTGTGGCCGTTGCCGTCGAATGTGCCGCCGAAGGCTGCATAGTCTCTGATACTTGCAAATTTGCCCACCTGGGTGAATTCATCAGTTGGACCGTATGACAAATCAGCATCAAGTCTGACATACTGACCTTCAAAGGTATTGCCACCCGTGACGCTGGTAGCAAACTCCTTCATATCGGCAGCCGATTTGATCAAATAGGGCGAGTCGGCTGTACCCGCACCCGTAAGTGCCGCATGCGCCACGCCTGGCAAAGCCATGACCAGACATAACGCACTAAGTAAATCTTTTCTCATAAATAAAATATTCATATTTTGGTTATTTTACGAACTTGTATGTACGCACGCTGTGGCCGCTCTGCACTGACACAATGTAGATACCTGTGGTATATGCGCCAAGATCCATCGTGTACTCCTGTCCTATGCCAGCATTAGGCGCGTATTCGCTTGCCACGGCTGTGCCGGCCACAGTGTATACGTTGACAATGGCATCGGAATGGTCGTCAAGGAATAGCAGCTGGAGCTTGTCGCCCGCGATACGGCAGCTCACAGGATCGCATCCCTGAGGCTTGTGTATATCCTCGATGGCGGCGTTCTGCAGGATGTATTTCAGGCCTGCGTAGGCATCAATCTTGCCGCGTCCGTATTCGTGGTTGCTGGTCGCGCCTGTGTATTCGTCCCTGATTACGGAGTGGTCCAGAACATCACGCACATCGTCGGGGGTGAGCTGTGGATTAGCCTCAAGCCACAGAGCCACGATTCCGGCCACATGAGGCGATGCCATTGACGTGCCGATCATGGCACCGTAGTAATATTTCTCACCATTCACCTCATGGGTGACCACAAGACCTTCGCTGTAGCCATAGTTGCTGTTGAGCGCCGACACCACCTGTGCGCCGGGGGCGCATACATCGGGCTTCAGACGGCCATCAACCGAGGGGCCACGGTTGGAGAACTGTGAGTGCTGCCCTTCGGGGTAAGGCAGATTGTTCTCCACGCCGCCTTGCAGTGTGAGATTTTGGGTCGTGGTGTATGATCCCACTGAAATTATGGATTTGCCTGTGCCGCCGATCTCGGCCATGGAGTAAGCCAGGTCGGGCACATCCATCGATTCGTTTTTCTGACGAAACATAGCGTAGGTCGACGATGTCCAGCCATGTATCACATTGCCTTCCTCTCCGGCAACCTCTATCACAATAGATTTCTCGGGATAGAAATCGGCAATATGCAGCTCGATTGTGGCATTAGGCTTACCGTTGAGAGGACTCACTCCCGTAGATATGTTGTAATACCCGCTGGACTTGTGAGTAGGCAACTGGAGGATGATCTGCTGTGTATTTGTGGCAGAGCAATCAAATGCGCGGCTCTGGTATACGGTCTTGCCGGTGGTATTGTCCACCGTGAGCACACGTATTTTCATAGCCTTGTCCTTTTCGCCCCAGAAGCTGAGCGGGCACACGCCCTGCGTCTCGGCCTTGAAAGCGAGGCCGGCACGCATACGGGTATCCTCGGCGGTGAACTGCTTTGTGATATGGATTTCGACCTGTCCGTCATTGCCCACGGCGCCCACGGCGATCTTGCCAGGGCCGGTGAGCTCGTCCACGGCCACATCCACAAGCGATGTGCCGTCATGAGGACCCATCTGTGTACCGAGGCTCATGTTGATCACCGCCGGACGGCCTACAGAGTCAGCATACTCATATATATAATTAATGGCGTTGATGATGCTTGTGGTATTGGCATTGAAATTGGTCATGGTGTTGTCGAAGGTGCAGAACACCAGGTCGGCGTCGCGGGCTATGCCGTAATAGGTGTTCCCGTCGGCCATATCAGCCCCGGCTGCGATGTTCATCACATGCGAGCCGTGTGACCAGCCCGAAAGGTCGGTCTTGGCGGCACGTATGGCCGCGTCGTTGCTCAACAATGATCCACGCGAGAAGCCAACCGGCGGCTCACCGGATGTGGCATTCTGATCCCAGACACGTTTCAGACGCAGAGTTTTGCCGTCTGCGCTACGGAACGCGGGGTGATTATAGTCAAGGCCACCGTCGATCACTCCCACCACTGTGCCGGCACCGGTATAAGGCTGGGCAAGCGGCGCTACTCCGCCATGCGCCTTGTCAACCCCCGTGGCCTCTCGTGCGCGGGCCATCATGTATTCGACCGGCCGCCCGGCCTCTATCGCGCGTACGCCCTGCAGTGAAGCCACCTCGTCAATTAGCTCCACCGGAATATCCGCAGTAAGAATCGTACGGGTGCGAGTGGCGATGGATATGCCCAGGGCTTCGATCGAATCAGCCGCCGCATTATCGGTTATAGCAATCAGACACGGCATTTTTTCATATTCACCGCTGCGCGCCGTGACCTTGGCGGCATCCCGTGCATTCATCAATTGTATCGCCGTTCCGGCGGTGAACTTCTGGGTCTGAGCCCCGGCGGCCATCGCCGGCAATGCGACCGCCATAAAGAGTAAAGGATATTTCATAAGCATTCACGTTTTGCAATCATTATACAAATATAATCATGTTTTACAAAAACGCAACACTTTTTTTCGCGCAAAACAACAAAATGCAACAAAATCACCCCTATATTTAACATTTTGCCCCCCTTATTGACAAATACAGCGATACAATACCAACCCCTATCATCTGTAGCCTAAAAAACGATGGCGGATCCCGTCTGGAATCCGCCATTATGTCCCTAAGTATCTTGTGATGGGTAAATCGCTTCTATTTCACGGCCTTGAAACTCATGTCAAGACCTTTCACAGAATGAGTGAGGGCACCGACAGAGATGAAATCGACACCGCACTCACCATAAGCGCGCAGATTTTCGATGGTGATGCCGCCTGATGACTCTATCTCCACAGCGGGATTCACCGAGCGTATATATTTCACAGCCTCACGCGTGCGCTCGGGAGTGAAATTGTCAAGCATGATGCGGTCCACTCCTGCCTCCAGAGCCTGGCGGATTTCTTCGGTGTCACGTACCTCCTGCTCGATCTTCAGCGATTTATGATTGCGCTTGAGGTATTCTTTCACCGATGCTACGGCCTGCGGGATACCTCCGGCAAAGTCGGTGTGATTGTCCTTGATTAGAATCATGTCGAAGAGGCCGATGCGGTGATTCATGCCACCGCCGATTTTCACGGCCTCCTTTTCGAGCAGACGCATGCCCGGGGTGGTCTTGCGGGTGTCGAGCACATATGTATCCAACCCCTTGAGCTGATCCTGGTATTTGCGGGTGAGGGTGGCGATACCGCTCATGCGCTGCATGATATTGAGCATGGTGCGTTCGGTCTGGAGCAGCGAACGCACGGAGCCGCTCACCACAAAGGCCACATCGCCGGGCTTCACCTCGGCACCGTCCTCGATGTATACAGTCATCTCCAGTCCCGGGTCGAAGCGCTCAAATACCTTGCGCGCTATCTCCACACCGGCCAGGATGCCGGCTTCTTTTACAATCAGCTGCTGCTTGCCATAAGCGCTGGCCGGAATTGTGCTCAGCGTTGTATGGTCGCCATCACCTATATCCTCGGCAAAGGCCAGATCTATAAGATCATCAATAAGTTGCTCGTTGGTTTTCATTATATTTCCATATTTTTCCGCAAAGTTACCTAAAATCCCTTAAATAGTGAAATTCCGGCTACATTTTATCCATTTGTATATATAATTGGCCGATTGGTCGAATTTTGCATTTATTAAGTCTCGCGATTGTCTTATATTACTTATTTTTGTAACAAATTTCATTATCACTTTCCTAATTTATGAATTTCAAGTTATTGACTGTAATCGCGGCTGTCGCCTCGGCATCAATCAGCATGTGCGCCCAGGTGGTGGCAAACACTGATACGATAGCGCTATCGCTCGACGATTGCCTCAGGATAGCCCTGAACACCAACCCCACGGTGAAGGTGGCCGACATGGAGATCATGCGCGTGGACTATTCCAAAAAAGAGACTCTGTCTCAGCTCCTTCCACAGATCAATTTCAGCGGCAACTACAGCCGTATGCTCGAAAAGCAAGTGGCTTACATGAACATGGACTTCGGCGATTTCGGCAACACTGGCGGCGACGGGGACGGCACTGACACTCCCGAATCAAAATCAAGAGCCGGAGGCAGCAAAAAGGATAATGGCATTAAGATGGGGCTTGACAATTCTTATCAGGTAGGATTCAACGCTTCCATCCCATTGATCATGCCGCAGCTATGGGCTTCGATGAAACTGGCTGACACGCAGATACTGCAAAGCGTAGAACAGGCGCGTGCCTCGCGCCTTGACCTGGTAAATGAAGTGAAAAGCGCATATTACGCCCTGCTTCTGGCCGAGGACTCAAGACGCGTGATCCAGGAGAGCTACGACATGGCTGCCCTGACTCACGACATATACAAGCGCCAGTACGAGGCCGGCGCGGCATCCGACTATGATGTGCTGCGAACATCAGTGGCGATGAAGAACGTTGAGCCTCAACTGATCCAGGCCGACATTGCCATCAAGCAGGCCCGGCTGCAACTGCTGATCCTCATGGGCGTGGATGCCTCCTATCCCGTGCGCCCCACCGAGACACTCAGACAATACGAATCCACAATGTATGCCGAGACACTGGCAATCAACCCCGACTACTCATCAAATTCCGACCTGGTACTCAACTCAATACAGACCAAGCAGCTGAAACAGGCTCTGACCGTGGAGAGAAATTCGCTGTACCCCACCCTCACGGCCTCAGCCAGCTACAACTGGACATCCTCGTCGAATGGCTCACCTTTGAAAAATTTCCGCTGGAATCCGTACTCAATAGTTGGCCTGACGCTCAACGTGCCACTCTACACCGGCGGACAGCGCTACAGCCGCATCAAACAGGCCCAGGTGCAACTCGACGAGATGAAATGGCAGCGTGAGAATCTTGAACGCTCCGTAGGCATGCAGGTTGACCTGGCTATGGAGAACATACGCCTGAACGTGGAGCAGATCGCCTCATCGTCGGAGAGCGTGAAGCAAGCCACCCGCGCCCACGATATCATGGAGCAGAGCTTCGCCATAGGCGCGGCATCGTACCTCGACCTGCGCGACTCCGAGCTCTCGCTCACACAGAGCCGTTTGTCGTATTACCAGGCCATCTACAACTATCTGATAGCCCAGAGCAGCCTCGAGCTACTGTTGGGCAATGCTCCGATAGACCGTTACACCACTGAAAACAACTAACCCACCATATGAAAACGCTGAAACTTATAGTCCTCGCCGCCGTGGCATCTGCCATGGCATCATGCTCAGGCGATGCCGAGAAAAATGCCGTAGTGGCAGAAGAACTCCCGCAGGTAAAACTTGATGTGGCCTCGCGGATAGATGTGCCTCAGATCAAGTCGTACACAGCCACCGTCGAAGCCGACAACTCCAACAACATCTCCCCCGCCTCGCCCAACCGCATAAAGACCATAGCAGTGGAGGTGGGCGACCATGTGCGCCGTGGCCAGACCCTTGTCACACTCGACCGCGCCAACATAGACCAGCTGCGCCTCAACCTTGAGGACGCACAGCGAGAATACGACCGCGCCCTCAAGCTCCTGCAGATCGGCGCCGGCACTCAGCAGCAGGTGGACCAGCTCAAGACCAAGCTCGACGCTACCCGCTCGCAGTACGACAACATGATGGAGAACACCATCCTCACCTCCCCCATCACCGGCATCGTCACCGCACGCAACTATGATCCGGGCGACATGACCGGCACTCAGCCCGTGCTCACCGTAGGCCAGATAAGCCCCATTGTGAAGGTCATGATCAACGTCACCGAGAACGACCTCACCAAAATCAAGGCCGGAATGCCCGTCAAGGTGAACTTCGATGCATTCCAGGGCGAGGACTTCTCCGGAAAGATAAGTCGCATATACCCGACAGTGGATCCTGCCACACGCACATTCCAGACCGAAATCGACATCAACAACCCCACAGGCCGCATACTGCCAGGCATGTTTGCCCGTGTGGAGATCAGCCTCGGTGACATGCAGAACGTAGTGGTGCCAGACCGCGCTGTGGTGAAACAATCCGGCTCCGGCAACAAATATGTATATGTATACAAGGACGGCAAAGTGTCCTACAACCAGGTGCAGCTCGGACAGCGTCTCGACGACCGATACGAACTTCTCTCGGGCGTGGAGGACGGCGATTCCGTAGTGATCTCCGGACAGAGCCGCCTGGCCGACGGCGTGACGGTGGAAGTGATCCGTTAAGCACAAGGCACGTACAAATCAGACTAACAACTCAAAACTAACAACTAACAACTCAAAAAACATGAGTCTATACGGTAGCGCTGTGAAACGCCCCATCATGACCACCCTATGCTTCGTGGCGGTGGCCATCCTGGGTCTTTTCTCGCTTTCGACACTCCCTATCGACCTCTACCCCGATATCGAGTCAAACACGTTGATGGTGATGACCACCTATCAGGGTGCATCCGCGCAGGACATCGAGCAAAACGTGACGCGCCCCCTCGAGAATGTGCTCAACTCCGTGAGCAACCTCAAGCATATCACCTCCAACTCCAAGGAAAACATATCCATCATCACCCTCGAATTTGAATACGGCGAGGACATCGACGTTCTGACCAACGATGTGCGCGACAAACTCGACATGGTCTCCTCGTCTATGCCTGACGATGCCGAGACCCCCATCATATTCAAATTCTCGTCGGACATGATCCCCATCGTGCTCCTCTCCGCACAGGCCTCGGAGAGTATGCCCGGCCTGTACAAGATCCTCGACGATGCCGTGGCCAACCCCCTGGCCCGCATCAATGGCGTAGGCTCTGTATCAATCTCGGGCGCACCCAAGCGCGAGATACACATCTACGCCGACCCCGCGCGCCTGGAGGCTTACAATCTCACCATCGAGCAGATATCGCAGATCATAGCCGCTGAAAACCGCAACATACCGGGCGGCTCGTTCGACATCGGCTCGGACACATACTCGCTGCGCGTGCAGGGTGAGTTCGAATCGTCCGACCAGATGGCCAATATCGTGGTAGGCTCTTCGGGCGGACGCACCATATACCTGCGCGATGTGGCCCGCATTGACGATTCGCTCGAGGAACGCGCCCAGGAGACTTACAACAACGGCGAGAAAGGCGCCATGATCATCATACAGAAACAGAGCGGCGCCAATTCCGTGGAGATATCCAACCAAGTGCTGAAGATGCTGCCCTCGCTACAGAAGCGTCTGCCGTCGGATGTCAAACTCGGTATCATCGTGGACACCTCCGACAATATCCGCAACACCATCGCGTCGCTGGTCGAGACAGTGCTCTATGCCCTGCTCTTCGTGGTGATAGTGGTATTCTTCTTCCTCGGCCGCTGGCGAGCCACAATGATCATTGTGATCACCATCCCGATCTCACTCATAGCATCGTTCATATACCTGGCCATCACAGGCAATACGCTCAACATAGTGTCGCTATCCGCCCTGTCCATCTCAATCGGCATGGTGGTGGACGATGCCATCGTGGTGCTTGAGAACGTGACCACACATATCGAACGTGGCTCCGACCCAAAACAGGCCGCCGTGCACGGCACCAATGAGGTGGCCATCTCCGTAATCGCCTCCACGCTCACTCTTATCGCGGTATTCTTCCCGCTCACGCTCGTCACCGGCATGACCGGCGTGCTATTCCGCCAGCTGGGATGGATGGTCACCATCATGATGATCATATCCACCACATGCGCCCTCTCCCTCACCCCGATGCTCTGCAGCCAGCTGCTGCGCCGCGTCAACCATCACGGACGCCTGTACAACCTGCTTTTCACCCCTATCAACCGCGGACTCGACGCATTCGACAACGGATATGCCGCGCTGGTGACATGGGTCGTAGGCCACCGTCTGCTCACCATCCTGATATGCCTCGGCACTTTCATCGGATCGCTGTTCCTGATGAAAAACGTAGGCACCGAGTTCTTCCCCACTGCCGACGACGGCCGCCTGGGTGTGACACTCGAATTACCCATCGGCACACGCACCGAAATATCCAAGGCCACCACCCAACGCCTTGTGGACGAATGGACCGAAAAATACCCCGAGATACAAGTGCTGAACTACACCACCGGACAAGCATCGTCGGACAACACCTTCGCTTCGCTTAGTGACAACGGCTCACACATCGTATCAATGAACATACGCCTCGTGGATCCCGGCGACCGCGACCGAAAGATCACCGAAATTGCATCGCTGATGCGTCAGGATCTAAAGCATTACCCTGAATTCAAAAAAGCCCAGGTGAATGTGGGCGGCAACCGTGGAGGAGGCATGGGCGGACAGAGCACCATCGACTTCGAAATCTACGGCTACGACTTTGCCGAGACCGACTCGGTGGCACAGCAGCTCAAACGTGTGCTCGAATCTATACCCGGCACTGCCGACATCATGATCTCACGCTCCGACTATCAGCCTGAATACCAAGTGGATTTCGACCGCGAGAAGCTCGCCATATACGGTCTGAATCTCCAGACTGCGGCCAACTATCTGCGCAACCGCATCAACGGCTCCATCGCCTCCCGGTTCCGCGAGGACGGCGAGGAATACGACATCAAGGTGATGTACGCCCCCGAGCACCGCACATCCATAGAGGACATTGAGAACATACTGATTTACAATGCCGCCGGCCAGGGAGTCCGCATCCGCGACGTAGGCACTGTGGTGGAACGCTTCACCCCGCCCACCATCGAGCGTAAGGACCGCGAGCGCATCATCACCGTATCCACCGTGGCCCAGGATGTGCCCATGAGCGACATCGTGGCAGCGGCACAGGCTCAGATCGACCGCATGGACATACCCCAGGGTATTTCCATCGAGCTGGCCGGCAGCTACGAGGACCAGCAGGATTCGTTCAAGGATCTGCTGATGCTGGCCGTCCTGATCGTGATACTTGTCTACATCGTGATGGCCGCGCAGTTCGAGAGCTACACCTATCCCGGCATCATCATGACATCGCTGCTCTTCGCATTCTCAGGCGTATTCATCATACTGTGGCTCACCGGTCACACCCTGAACGTGATGTCGCTCATCGGAGCCATCATGCTCATCGGTATTGTGGTAAAGAACGGCATCGTGCTCATTGACTACATCACTCTCAACCGCGAGCGTGGCATGTCGGTACGCCTGGCCGTGATAAGCGGCTGCAAATCGCGTCTGCGCCCTGTGGTCATGACCACTCTTACCACTATCCTCGGCATGGTGCCTATGGCCGTAGGCAGCGGCCAGGGTGCGGAGATGTGGCAACCAATGGGCACCGCCGTAATCGGTGGCCTCACATTCTCCACCATCCTGACACTGCTGTTTGTGCCCACGCTCTACTGCGTGTTCGCAGCCACCGGCATCCGCAACCAACGTAAGAAACACTATAAAGAAATGGCCAAGAAGGCCGCAACATCCTCCGCATCATGAAAGCCATACTCATAACATTCGACCAGGCTCACTACGAACGCATCATAGACATTCTCGAACGTAACAATTGCCGCGGATTCACAGCCTGGGAGCAGGTGCAGGGACGCGGCAGCCACAGCGGTGAGCCTCACTACGGCTCACATGCATGGCCGTCAATGGCCTCGGCCATCATCACCATGGTGGATGATCACCGTGTGGACACTGTGCTGAAGCGTCTGCGGGAGATCGACGAGGACCGCCCCAAATTAGGGCTCCGCGCCTTCGTATGGTCCATAGAAAAATCGCTTTAGTGACAGAACATAATATAACAACACTGCGGGGCGCAGCCTTTTTCCGGTTGCGCCCCGCATTATTTAGAGGTTGTTTAATAATAAATGTGAAAAGAAAAGCTGTGGATGCCGAAGACCGGAAGATGCCCGGCAGACACTGAACGTATCATATTTCATATTCATTTTAATGCTTCTTTTGTTTGAGGTTGTTTGACAGATTGCTTGCGATGGTGTCTCATTTGCTAATTTCTTCTAATCCGTAGGTCACGTAGCTCGCTACGTTCCCTCCTCTGTTATAAGAAATTATCTAAATGATACGCCACTTCTCTTTTCACATTTCTTTTTAGACAACCTCTTATTCGGCGGCATATCGGAGCACCGTGGGCGACTCCACATCCACACCATATTCCTTGGCCCGCGCCAGGATAGCCCGCGCCAGCTTTGGTTTCAGCTCTTCCGGACAATACCGGAAATATGCCTCGGCCGCACGCACATGTGCCGCATCAGGCATAGGATACTCGCGCCGTTCGGGCAATCCGAACACTGAATCGGGAAGCGCCTCTTTTTCTTTATACGATAGTCTGTCATCCATAATCGCCATACATTATTATAATATATAGAAAAACGCACCCGCAGCCCCATGTGTTCACCACAACGAAAAAAGCGGCGCACCCCGGAATGGGATGCGCCGCGGATATTCGGATAACTACCGTGCTGGATTATTTGCCGGCAAGTTTCTCTTTCAGTGCTGCGAGAGCTTCGAGGTCGCCAAGTGTGGTCTTCTCGATAGCGGGAGCGGCGGGAGCGTCTTCGCGCTTGGGCTGACGCTCCTTGCGGGGAGCGGCGGCGCGTTCTGCGCGACGTTCGGCACGTGCGGCATCTTCGAAGATGCGGCTGTGCGAGAGGATGATGCGCTTGCTGTCCTTGTTGAATTCAATCACCTTGAACTGGAGCTTCTCATCTACCTGAGCCTGTGTGCCATCTTCCTTGACAAGATGCTTGGGAGTGGCGAAGCCTTCTACACCGTAGGGCAGAGCTACCACAGCACCCTTGTCGAGCATTTCGATGATTGTGCCTTCGTGAACTGAGCCAACTGTGAACACTGTCTCGAATACATCCCAGGGGTTTTCTTCGAGCTGCTTGTGACCGAGCGACAGACGACGGTTGTCCTTGTCGATGGCGAGCACTTCCACTTCGATGTCAGCACCGATCTGTGTGAATTCGCTGGGGTGTTTGATTTTCTTGGTCCAGGACAGGTCGGAGATATGTATCAGACCTTCTACGCCCTCTTCGATCTCAACGAATACGCCGAAGTTGGTGAAGTTACGCACTTTGGCTGTATGGTGGCTGCCAATGGGATATTTTGTCTCGATGTTTTCCCAAGGATCGTTCTTGAGCTGCTTGATACCGAGGCTCATCTTGCGGTCTTCGCGGTCGAGGGTGAGGATCACAGCCTCTACTTCGTCGCCCACCTTCATGAAGTCCTGAGCGGAGCGGAGGTGCTGGCTCCAGGACATCTCGGATACGTGGATCAGACCTTCTACGCCGGGAGCGATTTCAAGGAATGCGCCGTAATCAGCCATGACAACGACTTTACCTTTGACATGATCGCCCACCTTGAGGTTGGGATCAAGTGCATCCCAGGGATGGGGATGGAGCTGCTTGAGACCGAGGGCGATACGCTTCTTCTCGTCGTCGAAGTCAAGGATAACGACGTTGATCTTCTGGTCAAGCTCAACGACTTCTGATGGGTGTGACACGCGGCCCCATGAGAGGTCGGTGATATGAATGAGGCCGTCGACACCGCCGAGGTCGATGAACACACCGTATGAGGTGATATTTTTGACTGTGCCTTCGAGCACCTGACCTTTTTCGAGTTTCGAGATGATTTCTTTCTTCTGCTGCTCGAGTTCGGCTTCGATGAGAGCCTTGTGGGATACGACCACGTTCTTGAATTCTTCGTTGATCTTGACAACCTTGAATTCCATGGTCTTGCCTACGAATACATCGTAGTCGCGGATGGGTTTCACGTCGATCTGAGATCCGGGGAGGAACGCCTCGATGCCGAATACGTCGACAATCATGCCGCCTTTTGTACGGCATTTGATAAAGCCCTTGATGATTTCGTCGTTGGCGAGGGCGGCGTTGACGCGCTCCCACGAACGTGATGCACGGGCTTTTTTGTGTGAGAGGATGAGCTGTCCTTTCTTGTCTTCCTGGTTTTCGATGAAGACTTCCACTTTGTCGCCTACCTTGAGGTCGGGGTTGTAGCGGAATTCGCTCATGGGGATGATGCCATCGCTCTTGTATCCGATGTTAACCACTGCCTCGCGCTTGTTCAGTGCGATGATGGTACCTTCGATTACATCCTTGTCTTTGACGGTGTTGAGCGATTCGTCATAAGTGCGCGTGAGCTCCTCGCGGGATTTCTCACTTGCAGTTTCGCCTTTCTCATAGGCATCCCAGTCGAAATCTTCGACCGGAGAGTTTTTAAATTCTGTCATTAAGTTAATAAAAAGGGTTAATTAATAGATTAGACTTTATATTGTCCTGCGCTCGTAATGAGCGGTGCAAAGTTACAAATAATTTTCTAATTATCAAATACTTTTTCAGCCTCTGAACATTAACAAACACCACCGTAACATACCATTGAGGCCGCTGTCGTGAGCAAAATGCCAGAATGCGCGCATATGCCACTTTAACATTATTTATATCAATACGCTATTATTAATTTTAAATTAAGCTATTTTATCCATATCTGCATAAATTTATAATAATATAACAAGATTTATACTATATTAGGATACATATATTGTACACAATTGAAAAAGTATGTGTACTTTTGGTGGCTGAAAATGAAGACACGTCTTTTTCGCACGTAATTCAGTAGAATATACAATAATATATAACGAATAACTATCAACAGAAATGAGCAAATCAACTGTTAAGCCCGCTAACGGCAAACTCGGCGTGATGGTCGTAGGACTCGGCGCCGTATCATCCACATTCATCACTGGCGTGCTTATGGCCCGCAAAGGTCTGGCCAAGCCCGTAGGCTCAATGACCCAGTACGATAAAATCCGTGTCGGTGAAGGCGCTGACAAAAAATATCTGAAATACAACGAGATCGTGCCCATCGCAGACCTCAATGACATCGAATTCGCAGCATGGGACGTATATCCTGCCAACGCTTACGAATCAGCCATCAACGCCGAAGTGCTCAAGGAAAAAGACATCGACCCCGTCAAGGATGAGCTCGTGAAGATCGTGCCCCTCAAAGCAGCATTCGACCACAACTATGCAAAGCGTCTCGACGGTGACAACGTGAAGTCATGCAAAGACCGCTGGGACATGACCGAGCAGATCCGTGAGGATATCCGCAAATTCAAAGCCGAATCCGGCGTTGACCGCGTGGTTGTGCTCTGGGCAGCCTCTACAGAAGTATACGTGCCAGTAGACGAAAAAGTACACGGCTCCCTCGCAGCCCTCGAAGCAGCAATGAAGGCCGATGACAAAGAGCATATCGCTCCCTCCATGTGCTACGCTTACGCAGCACTCAGCGAAGGCGCACCTTTCATCATGGGCGCACCCAACACCACCGTCGACATCCCCGCAATGTGGGAACTCGCCGAAAAAACCGGCATGCCCATCGCCGGCAAGGACTTCAAGACCGGCCAGACACTGGTGAAATCAGGCTTCGCACCCATCATCGGCACACGTTGCCTCGGTCTTAGCGGATGGTTCTCAACAAACATCCTCGGCAACCGCGACGGCCTCGTGCTCGACGAACCAGCCAACTTCCGTACCAAAGAAGTGTCAAAGCTCTCTACCCTGGAATCCATCCTCGTGCCCGAAGAGCAGCCTGACCTCTACACCGACTACTACCACAAGGTACGCATCAACTACTATCCTCCCCGCAACGACAACAAGGAAGGCTGGGACAACATCGACATCTTCGGCTGGATGGGCTACCCCATGCAGATCAAGATCAACTTCCTCTGCCGCGACTCAATCCTCGCTGCCCCCCTCTGCCTTGACCTCGTGCTCCTGAGCGACCTTGCCGCACGCGCCGGCCGCCATGGCATACAGCGCTTCCTGAGCTTCTTCCTCAAGAGCCCTATGCACGACTACACCAAAGGCGAAGTGCCCGTCAACCACCTCTTCCAGCAGTACGTGATGCTGAAGAACGCTATCCGCGAAATGGGCGGCTACCCCGCCGACGAGGCCATCGACTGATAATAGCACCACCTCCTATAGAAAAATCCCGGCGCCACTGAAGCACCGGGATTTTTTATTACCTTAATGTCCTTAAACCATTGAGGTCTTTAAGGTCATTAAAAATCCCTGTCAATGATATAATCGAAGATTGACATCAACGCCTCCGAAGCCACGCTGCCAGGCAGCTCCGCCAGAATCGCTGCTGCCTCAGCCCGCAGCTCACGCATACGGCCCAGGGCATATTCTATCCCGCCCATATCACGCGCATACGCCATGAGCGTGCCTATCTCGGCATCGGTCAGCTGCTCTTTCTGCGACAATGCCAACATATCCTCATGTCCGGGCAGATCCGCGCGGGTGAGCACATGCAGCAGCGGCAACGTTATCTTTCCCTCCCGCAGGTCATTGCCGGTAGGCTTGCCCACCTTGCCCGACTCATAATAATCAAAGATATCGTCGCGCATCTGGAAACACAGCCCCAGAAGTTCGGCGAAACGGCTCACCTTATCCACCCGTTCATCATCCACCCCCACGGCATAACACCCCATCTTGCCGCATGCCACGAACAACGAAGCTGTCTTGTAGGAAATGATTCGGAAATAAGCCTCCTCCGTGAGTTTATGATAGCGGGCGTTGTATATCTGGTCAAGCTCTCCCAACGACAGCTGTTTGCCCAGATAGCATAGCGAGTCAATGATGCGCACATCACCTGTGGCTATGGCGCGCTGCATCGCCGACGATACGAAGAAATCGCCCACGAGCACGGCTATATGATTATCCCACACAGAATTTATCGTGGGCACATTGCGGCGCATCTTGGAATTGTCCACCACATCATCATGTATCAGAGATGCATTATGGAGCAGCTCCACCGCCGCCGCTGCATCCAGCGTCCTGTCAGTGACTTCGCCGAACATCTTCGCGCATAATATCACCACTATCGGTCGTATCTGTTTGCCCTTGGTCCTGAGGTAAGTGGACACTACCGTATCCATCAGCGGATTGTCTGTCGACAATTGAGCCAGGATACGGGCGTTCAGAGCCTCAAGTTCGGTATGTATGCTGTCTTGGATGGATGCAAGTGCGGTCATGTTCAGCGAATATTACGCAAAATTACAAATTTTTGCCAGACAGCGCACTATTTCACTCATTTTTTTTGACCGCATGCCTCGGAGATGGCTCGCTGATGTACCTCCGATAATATGTCATGATCAGCGAGGTCACCGGCAGTGCTATGATCATGCCAATGATTCCCAACAGACTGCCCCATACAGACAGCGACAACAGTATCACCGCGGCGTTCAATCCCATCTCACGCCCCATCACATGAGGAGTGATCACATAGTCGCATATGCTCTGGCTCACAAGGTACACCAGCCCGCATTTACCCAACAATGGCAGAAACTCGGCACCTCCGCCAATTGAATACACAAAACAGATGATAGTGACAGGCACCACCGTGATGTACTGGAAATACGGAATCATGTACAACACACCCACAAGCAGCCCCATCGGTATGGCCAGCGGCAACCCGACTATGGAGAATCCCACGCAATACAGCACCACCGCGCATAGCGCCACCATGCCCTGGCCGCGGAAATAGCTGTTCATGTTGGCCGAAACCTCTGCGAACACCGTGAGAAACCGCGGCCGGTACTTGTGCGGCACTATCAGCTTGAAGCCGCGGCTCATCTGTGGATAGTCAACTAAAATAAAAAGCACATATATTATAGTAAGAAGCCACGACAGCACGGTGAACAATATGTCCAGGGACTCCTCGATGATTGACGATCCGCCATTGATTATCGTCATAATGTGGTCTCCGGTGAGTATCGCCCGAAGATTCGCCGGATCGAAATACCGGCTCACACTGTCAATCACGACCTTGTAGACCGCAGGCATCTCTATCTGGCCGCTATTCACCTTGTGGAGTATGGCACCCAGCTCATCGAGCTCCTTCACTATCGACGGCACGAACAGATACACCACCAGTCCCACCGCCACGAGTATATCAAGCAGCGTGAGCACCGATGGCAAAGCCCGGCTTTTGGTCCGGAGCAGACGGCTGTTGAGCGTAACCAACGGCTGCAGCAGATATGCGATGAAACATGCCACGAAGAATGGCAGCAACACCTTGCTCAGATACCGCATGAGCAGTATGAGCACCGCGCTCGCCGCCACTCCCAGTATCAGCCGCATTATGCGGTCGGTGGTCCAAAATCCGTCCTCTCGGGTCCTCATAAAGAATAGTGAATTTTTATTAAAAACACCCCGCGCCCCGTTTATGTTCTATTTTTTGACGTTTGTTTTGTATCTTTATGCTCTGAATTGAATCTCTGAAACACGATGGACGAAAAGAAACTTTTCCTGCTCGACGCATACGCTCTGATATACCGCGCCTACTATGCCATGATACGCTCGCCGCGTGTCACCTCCTCCGGCATGAACACATCGGCTGTGTTCGGCTTTTGCAACACACTCGACGATGTCCTGCGCAAGGAAAATCCCGGATACATAGCCGTATGCTTCGACCCGCCTCACGGCAAGACCTTCCGCCACGACGCCTACCCAGAGTACAAGGCCAACCGCGAGAAGCAGCCCGAAGATATAACCATCGCCATCCCATATATCAAGCGCATCCTCGAGGCATACCGCATACCTGTGATAGAGATTCCCGACTATGAGGCCGACGATGTGATAGGCACCCTGGCCCGGCGCGCCGAAGCCGAGGGCTACACCACTTATATGATGACGCCCGACAAGGATTACGGGCAGCTTGTCACCGACCGCATATTCCAATACCGCCCCGCTCTCGGCGGCAAAGGCTTTGAGATCAGAGGCCCGCGTGAAGTGTCCGAGAAATACGGCATTGACAGCCCTGCTCAGGTCATAGACCTGCTCGCGCTTGAGGGCGACGCATCAGACAATGTGCCCGGATGCCCGAAAGTGGGCGAAAAGACAGCTGCCAGACTGATCCGCGAATTTGGCACAGTAGAAAACCTCGTAGAGAACACAGACAGGCTCAAAGGCGCCCTTCAGCGCAATGTGTCGGAAAACACCGAGCAGATCCTGTTCTCGAAATTTCTTGTCACCATCAAGACCGACGTGCCTCTTGACATAGACATCTCCTCGCTGCGCCGCCAGGAGCCGGACACAGGCCGTCTCATGGAGATATACAAAGAACTGGAGTTCAGGTCGTTCATCGCCAAACTGACGGCTCAGGAGATCCTTTCCGGCAACCCCTCACCGCAGCCAGCTCCGGAACGTCCCGCCATGCCGTCGCTGTTCGACCTTCCGGAGCCTGAGGAGACAACACCGCCGGATGTGCACGCACCCTCAGCCTTCACCGCATACACCACCGCCATTGCCCCGGCCGACATATCACTGACCGTAGCCGCCGCCATAGCCACAGCCTCCGACATCGGCATTAGCCTCTACGCGATAGGCGAGCATGCCATGACCGCTTCATGGCAGGGTATCGCCCTGTCTTACGCGGATGCGACTGTGTACATTCCGCTATCTGAGCAGCCATCGGCACGCGCAGAGGCGCTCGCCGCCCTCGCCCCCCTCTTCACCGCATCCAGCGTTACCATAGTGAGCCATGATGTAAAACGCGACATACTGCTGCTCAGACGCGAGGACATCCGGTTATCAGCCTCATATTACGACACCTCGGTGGCACACTATCTGCTGAAGCCTGAGATGAAGCACCACCTTGACAGCGTGGCGCCCGAGATCACAGGCGACGCACTATCCACATACACCCTCACCGACCTCGAACGCCGCCGCCTGGCCACAGGCCCGGATCCTGACGCCGCTTCCCACACCGCGGAGCGCGCCGCCATGGTGCGCCGTCTGGCGCCGCTCATGCGTACCGCTCTGGCCGAGCAAGGCCAGACCTCTTTAATGCAGGAAATTGAGCTGCCCTTCATCTCCGTGCTCGCCGCCATGGAATGGGAGGGAGTGCGCATCGACATATCCGAACTCGCCCGCCTGTCGGTGCAGTTCACCGAACGCCTCGAACGTCTTGAGAACGAAGCCTACGCCCTGGCCGGAGAGAAATTCAACATCAGCTCCCCATCGCAGGTAGGCGAGATTCTGTTCGGCAAACTCAACATCGACCCAAAAGCCAAAAAGACAAAGCGCGGAGCATGGTCCACCACCGAGGAAATCCTCGAAAAATACAAATCAGCCCACCCGATCGTAGGCATAATACTGCAGGTGAGGGCTCTCAAGAAGCTCCTCGCCACATACGTGGATGCGTTGCCAAAACTCATCAACCCCGAAACAGGAAAAATCCACACATCCTTCAACCAGACAGTGACCGCCACAGGCCGTATATCATCCACCAATCCCAACCTGCAGAACATCCCCATCCGCACCGACGACGGCCGTGAGATACGCCGCGCCTTCATCCCGGACCCGGGCTGCACGATGCTGTCCGCCGACTATTCGCAGATCGAACTGAGGCTCATCGCCGACCTGAGCGCCGACCCGCACATGACCGAGGCTTTCAATTCAGGCGAGGACATCCATCGAGCCACCGCCGCCAGAATATACCATATCCCCATAGACGAAGTGACCGACAATCAACGCCGTAACGCCAAGACCGCCAATTTCGGCATCATCTACGGCATATCTGCATTCGGACTGTCGCAACGTCTTGACATCCCCCGCTCAGAGGCAAAAATGCTCATCGACGGATACCTCGCGTCATATCCGCGTGTGAAAGAATACATGGACGAATCCATAGAGAAAGCCCGCGACAAAGGATATGTGACCACAATCAAAGGGCGCAAACGCTACCTGCCCGACATCAACTCCCGCAATGCCACGGTACGCGGCTATGCAGAGCGCAACGCCATAAACGCCCCCCTGCAAGGCTCGGCCGCCGACATTATCAAGATAGCCATGATACGCATCCACGCCCACATAGCCGAGGCAGGTCTGCGCTCACGCATGATCCTGCAGGTGCACGACGAATTGGTGTTCAACGTATCCCCCGGTGAGCTTGAGACTCTGAAACAGATCGTCATAACCGACATGGAACACGCCTACAGCGGCCGCGTCCGTCTCGAGGTAGCCGCCGGCGCAGGCTCCAACTGGCTCGAAGCCCACTGAGCAACCATAAGCGGCATAGATCGCCTGAAGGCAAGGGCCGTACCTCCGTCGGAGGCGCGGCCCTTGCGTCTGATGTCCAATTCTAATCCTGTGTGTGTCTTTCTGTTATGCGGTCATGAGGGAGTTGCGGTATGCTTATATCGTATGTTCCAAACCTGAGCTTCTATCACTCTTATCAGCGATAGTCGGCGAAGCGCTCCTGAAGACGCTTGCGGGCGAAGAAGATGCGGCTCTTGACCGTGCCCAGCGGAAGATTCATCTTCTCGGCTATCTCATTGTACTTGTAGCCGGCAACGTGCATGCTGAATGGCACTCGGTATTCGTCGGAGAACTCGTTGATGGCTGCGGTGATCTCGCGGGTGGCGTAGGTGCCCTCAGGGCTTTCAAGTCCCGAGTCCTGCGACAGATTCAGGTGGTAGAGGTTGTCGGTGGTGTCGACGATTGTGGCCGCGCGGGCAGTGCGCCGGTAGTTGTTGATGAAAATGTTGCGCATGATCGTGAACACCCAGCCTTTGAAGTTGGTGTTCTCTGCGTATTTCTCCTGGTTGTCCAGTGCCTTGAGTGTCGTGTCCTGAAGAAGGTCGTAGGCATCGTCGCGGTTGGAGGTGAGCATGAAAGCGAAGTTCAGCAGGTTGCCCTGTAGATTCATAAGGTTGGTTTGGAAATCAGTTTTCATAATAAATAGTCGTTTTGTTAGTTTATCGTGGCTTTAGGGTCTGTTACGAATCGATTACAACACAAAGATAATTCAGAAATCCGCCAAATAATAATTCAATGCCAAAACAAATGTTAAATAATGGCTCCCGATAAATCAGCATCATTATCTGGTTGATTACAAGCAAGTTGACACAGCCCACAATTGTGTCACTGATTGTAACAAAGGCTGTCAGGCCTTCGTTCTGTAACAATCTGGGGCGTATTTTGTAACAATTCATTCCAACCATTGATTTGCTAATTATCTGGATTTTCCATAACTTTACATAAACTTTACACTGACACCCAAGCAATGGCTAAAAAAATAGTGGAGACACCGCTCATGAAGCAATACGCCGAGATGAAAAAAAAGCATCCCGATGCGATACTGCTGTTCAGGGTCGGCGATTTTTACGAAACCTTCTCTGACGATGCTATACTGGCATCTGAGATTCTCGGCATCACGCTCACCCGACGGGCCAACGGAAGCGCGCAATATGTGGAGCTGGCGGGATTTCCGCACCACGCACTGGATACTTATCTGCCCAAACTGATCCGGGCAGGAAAGCGGGTGGCGATATGCGAGCAGCTCGAGGATCCTAAGCTCACCAAGAAACTGGTCAAGCGCGGTATCACAGAACTTGTCACCCCCGGCATAGCCCTGAACGACAATGTCCTGAATCACCGTGAGAATAATTTCCTCGCCGCAATCAATTTCGGCAAATCCTCCGTGGGGGTGGCGTTTCTCGACATCAGCACCGGCGAATTCCTTGTATCAGAAGGCTCCATCGACCATGTGGACAAACTGCTGGGCAACTTCGCGCCAAAAGAACTGCTGGTAGACCGCGCCTGTAAAAATCGCGCCCGTGACGAGCTGTCGGCACACTATCTCATCATGGATCTTGACGACTGGATATTCACCCGCGATGCCGCCATGGAGCGTCTGCTCAAGCAGTTTGCAACAGCCGGGCTGAAAGGTTTCGGCATAGAAAGCATGGACAATGCCATAATTGCCGCCGGAGCCATCTTGCATTACCTTGACATCACCCAGCACACACGCACCGGACACATAACATCCATATCCCGCATAGAGACAGACCGATACGTGAGGCTTGACAAATTCACCATACGCAACCTCGAGCTCGTGGATCCACTGGGAGAAGGCGGCAAAAGCCTGCTCAACGTGATCGACCGCACAGTAAGCCCAATGGGTGCACGCACCCTCCAACGCTGGCTGCTCTTCCCATTGAAAGACCCTCATGCCATCAACGACCGGCTTGACGTGGTGGAATACTTCTTCCGCCATCCAGACCAACGCGACTCCCTCAAGGAGCTGCTCGGACATATCGGCGACCTCGAACGCCTCGTAGGCAAGGTATCCACCCTGCGCATCACTCCTCGCGAGGTAGGACAGATTCGCACCGCCCTCGAGGCCATCGTACCCCTCAAACAGCTATGCGTCGATGCCGAGCTGCCCGCCCTGCATGCCATAGGAGAGCAACTGTCGCCGTGCCCCACACTGATTGCCCGCATAAGCCGCGACCTGCGCCCTGACGCACCATCATCCCTCGGTAAGGGCGATGTGATAAACACTGGCGTAGACCCTGAGCTTGACGAACTCCGCACTCTCGCCGGCGAAGGCAAGGATTACCTGCTGCGTCTGCAGGCGCGTGAGATAGAGGCCACCGGGATCACCTCGCTCAAAGTGGGATACAACAACATCTTCGGATACTATATCGAAGTCACCAACACCCATAAATCCAAGGTGCCAGCCGAATGGGTACGCAAACAGACCCTTGTCAATGCCGAGCGCTACATCACCCAGGAGCTCAAGGACTATGAGGAGAAAATCATCGGCGCACAGGAGAAAATCAGCATAATTGAGACACGCCTCTACGGCGAACTCATAGCCGAACTCGCGAAATACATACCCGCCATGCAGCTCGACGCCCAGTTTGTGGCCCGCCTCGACTGCCTGTGCTCATTCACTCAGGTATCTCTCGAAAACCGCTACAACCGCCCGGTGGTGGACGACAGTCTGCGGCTGCACCTGGTCGAAGCCAGGCACCCCGTGATTGAAAAGCAGCTCCCCCCGGGTGAGCCATACATAGCCAACAGTGTGGACCTCGACAACGAAGGCACCCAGATCATGATGATCACCGGCCCCAACATGTCGGGCAAATCCGCGCTGCTGCGTCAGACCGCGCTCAACGTGATCCTGGCGCAGATCGGTTGCTTCGTGGCAGCTGAATCGGCGCATATCGGAGTGGTCGACAAGATATTCACCCGTGTGGGCGCGTCCGACAACATTTCCCTGGGAGAATCCACATTTATGGTGGAAATGAACGAAGCCGCATCCATCCTCAACAACATGAGCCGCCGCTCGCTCATACTCTTCGACGAACTCGGACGCGGCACATCCACCTACGACGGAATATCCATCGCGTGGTCCATCGTGGAACACATCCACGAATTCTGCGGCATACACCCCAAGACCCTCTTTGCCACCCATTACCATGAGCTCAACGAGATGGAGCGCACATTCGGGCGCATCGCCAATTTCAACGTCTCGGTCAAGGAAATCAACGGCAAGGTGGTGTTTCTGCGCAAGCTCGCCCCTGGCGGCAGCGAGCACAGTTTCGGCATCCATGTGGCAAAACTCGCCGGCATGCCACCGTCCATAGTCAGCCGGGCCAACGATGTCCTGCGACAGCTCGAAGCCGCCGGTGCCCGTGGCGAAGTGAAGATTGAGCAGCCGGCTCCCGACGACGGCATGCAGCTGCGTCTCTTCCAGCTCGACGACCCCGTCCTCTGCCAGATACGCGACCAGATAATCGAGCTTGACATCGACAACCTCACCCCCATGGCCGCCCTCAACAAGCTCCATGACATAAAACACATCATAACCGGAAAATGAGACACCTGTTCACTCTCCTATGTCTGCTGGCATGCATCACAGCCGTGGCAGACAATGAAAAAGAAACAAAACCCTGGCGCTATGTAGACGCACAGGAATTACGCGTGATCAACAAAGGCTGGGACAACACCCTGCGCAAATACACCCGCCTGCCAGCATGGCTCCAGGACAGCGTCCGCCCCACCCTCTGGGAGCGCGCCCAGTGTTCGGCCGGGATAGCCATACGCTTCGCCACCGACTCCCGCCGCATAGGCGTGCAGTATCAGCTGCTGTGGAACACCCACATGGTGCACATGGCCGACACCGGCCTCAAAGGCACCGACCTATACACATGGGTCCCAGGCCAGGGCTGGCGGCATGTCAACACCACCCGCCCATATGTCAAGGACGAGAAAAAGAAGCTGGTAGAATCCACATACGTGGAGAATCTTGACGGAGCCATGCATGAATACATGGTGTATCTGCCTCTGTACGACGGCACCGAGGAGCTGTTCATAAAGATCGATCCAGAAGCCTCCATCACTTCCGGAGCTCCGGAGCTGATAGACTCCCGCCGCAAAATCGTGGCCTACGGCACCTCGATAATGCAAGGCGGATGCGCCTCACGCACCGGCATGTCGCCAACGGCCATAATATCGCGGGAGACAAACGCTGAGGTGGTGAACATCGGCATATCCGGCGAGGGCAAGCTGGACTTGCCCATGGCCCGTGCCATGGCCGGCATCCCCGACGTGGACATATACCTGATCGACCCTGTGCCAAACTGCACACTGGGCATGTGCGACACACTTACCTATGACTTTGTGAAAATCATCCGCGATGCCCGGCCTCAGGCCAAGATTGTGATGGTAGAGGGACCCATGTACCCCTACGCACAATTCGATTCCTATTTCGGCAAATACCTGCCTGAGAAAAACGCCGCATACCGCAAGGCTTATGAGAAACTTCTGGCCGAGAATCCCGAAAACCTGTATTACGTGACATCCGAGGGTCTTGACGGGCCCGAGGACGACGGCACGGTCGACGGCATCCACCTCACCGATCTCGGCTTCCGCCATTACGCCGACAAGCTCACACCCATCCTCCGCTCCCTCCTCGACACACCAGTTCCAAACCCATGAGAAACTCATATCAGGAAAGGGAACATAATTCTTACCACAAAAATATATTCCGTAAAGCAGCATTTGCGCTTGCCACAGAACTACCGTTATGCTGTTGGCTTTATATTTTATTTTACCTACCCGTACTATTCACTGAATACTATCAATACGGAGTATTCAAGACAATAACAACAGTAGCGCTGCTTCCAGTGGCGGCGGTCGTCGTACTCGCTCTGATATCGCATCTGTGCAAATGGATATGGTGGCTTGTCATGATTTTATTTACCACCATGTTTTGTTTGGATCTTGGATGCTATATTGTCACGGGCACGGGAATTACAAGCCCGATCACTCTGATAATTCTACAAACAGATTTTTCCGAGGCTGCTGAGTTTATTGCCGGACATGGCGTGTCATTATTGATAATAATGATGATCCTGGCCGCCTGTTCTATCGTTGGAGTTGCCAAAATTGATAACCGGTGGAAAAAATCGAAGCTCTTGTCCAAGGTAGAGACCGGATTATCATCGAATCTGTCAATTCTCATCTGCTCGGTATTTGCTGTGGCAAGTATATCATCTGTCATATTATCCATCTCGATATATCACATAAGATACCTGAATTACTGGGACCGGTGCAGCCGTATATCATTACTCTCAGCTCCATCAATTTACTTCATTGTCGTGAATGACGCGATCAAGGAAGTTATGGCATACGATGGCAATGCCATAGCACTCACCAACGCTTCCGTGCCTGCCGCTGTCGACACACCTTCCGATACATTGTCAATCGTGCTGATTATCGGCGAATCGCACAACAAACACCGATCAAACCTGTATGGCTACTTCATGAACACGAATCCTCGTATGGCCGCATACAGTGACAGTGGCAGCCTGGTGGTTTTCAATGACATTATATCACATTCCAATGTCACCCGGGAGGTCATACCGTACATGCTTTCCACCCGTTCATACACAGGGACCACCCCTTACGCACAATCTCCCCTGCTACCGGCATTGATGAAGAAAGCCGGCTTCCATACATCATTCTTTTGTAACCAGACCATTATAAGCAAAGAAAAAGGATTTGACTTCAGTTGTTTCGCCTTTCTGAGCAAAAGCTCAATCATCAGACAGTGCTTTGATATCATAAGCAAAAGGCTTTATCAATACGATGGGGAACTTGTCGATGATTTACCGCCGTCAAAAAGTCATCTGATGAACTTTTATATATATCATCTGATGGGCCAGCACTATCTTGCCTCCGAAAGATATCCTGAGGAATTCAACCGTTTTCAACCGTCACACTACTCTTCCCTGCCTTGCTCCTCTGAAAATCAGTACAAACTTATGGCGGAATATGATAATGCTTGTTTGTACAATGACTTTGTCATTGACAAAATAATCTCATATGTGAAGGACTCCAATTCCATAGTCATTTACTTATCTGACCATGGCGAAGAATGCTACGACTACGGTGGAGTGTTCGGACGGAAATATGATTGCTATGTCCCAGCAACCTTAAAAACATCCTACCAGGTGCCGATGTGGATCTGGATGAGCCAGACGTACATGCAGAAACACCCCCAAGTAGTGGCTCAGCTGCGCAAAAATGTCAACAAAAAGCTCTACAACACCGACATCGCTCATACCATACTGGATCTGGCAGGGATAAAGACACCCGCGTACCGTCCGGAGTGCTCCCTGCTGGCTGATACCGTGCGCACAGGACACCGGCCTATCGGCGCACACCGCAGATTTGACTATGATGCCAATAGAGCGGCTGTGGACTCCATCCGCCTTATATATCAGTGAGACATACCATAATATCACACCCGGCCAATGGCCATATATGGCAGACCAGGAAACAATCGGCAACCGTTCTCCTTTTGCCATTTTGATGATTTTATCCTATAAATCGTGATATAGTATTACACTTGTCCATAGCATACTTCATATCTTTGCAAAGCATGATATATGCCAATATCATGTACAAGCATGATCACACCCCGACAAATTTGTACCAGAAAACATTATGCATAGAGCCAATTTCACTTCCGTAATATTCGCCATAGCCAGCGCATATGCCGCATTTGGCGCGGACAACACCCCCCGATGGGAGAATCCTGATATCATAGGCGTCAACAAAGAGCCATACCACGCGACACTGTCGTTGCCGTCAGCCATGGCCAACTGCGAAAATGTGAAATCTCTCAATGGCATGTGGCATTTCAATTGGTCGCCTGATCCACAGAGCTCGCCCGCGGGCTTCCACGCCATTGATTATGATGCCTCCGGATGGGATTTGATCCGCGTGCCATCAAACTGGCAGACACAAGGATACGGGAAGCCCATCTATACCAACTGGACCTATCCGTTCGCCAAAAACGAGCCTCTTGTCACCACAGAGCCTCCCGAACACTATTTCAGCCGTGACAACCGCAATCCGGTAGGGTGCTATGTAACAGACTTCAACATCAATGCTGATCCCGACTCTGAATCATATTACATAATGTTCGATGGCGTGAAATCGGCCATGACCGTGTGGGTCAACGGCCACGAGGCCGGCTATAGCCAGAATTCAATGTCCCCGGCTGAATTCGACATCACCCCCTACGTGCGCTCTGGCCAGAACCGCCTCGCCGTACAAGTCATGCGCTGGAGCGACGGCTCATACCTCGAAGACCAGGACATGTGGCGGATGAGCGGGATATTCAGAAATGTAAACCTTCTGTCACGCCCCAAGACACATGTGCGCGACTATCGTATCACAACATCATTCAATGACGATTTCACCAAGGCCACGGCAACCCTGAAAGCATGGATACGCAACACCGGCAAAAAGAAATCGGCACCACAGACCCTCGTATGGGATATTGACGGACGACAGACATCCGCGAAGGTACCGGCCATCAAGCCCGGCAAGGAAATCATGGTATCCCTGGCCGTGACATTCGACAATCCACGGCTGTGGTCGGCGGAGAAGCCGGATCTTTATCCGTTCTCACTGGCGATTATGCAGGGAGCCACCCCATTGGAATCGTTCTCGAATCATTTAGGACTTGTGGATGTCAAGGTAAGCGGACATCAGCTGCTCGTCAATGGCAAAGCGGTGAAGCTCCGCGGTGTAAACCGCCATGAGCACCACCCCGAGACAGGCCGATATGTCGACGAGGCCACAATGATCAAGGATATCGAACTGATGAAACAGGCCGGCATAAACATGGTGCGTACCTCGCATTACCCCTCCGCGCCTTTCTGGTACGAGCTATGCGACCGTTACGGAATCTACGTGATGGACGAGGCCAACAACGAAACCCACGATTACGGCATAGGCAATCTTGAGATCGGCGACAATCCGCGCTGGGAAAAGGCCATAGTCGACCGTGGAGTGTCCCTCGTAAGCCGGGACATCAACCATCCGAGCGTGATCATCTGGAGCATGGGCAATGAGTCCATGGCCGGCGACAATGTGGCTGCAATGCGCGCAGCCATGGAAGCCATCGATTGCTCGCGTCCGATATTCTACGATTCCGACCTGCGTGTCTCCGACATATTCGACGATGCCTACCCCTCTCCGGATAGATTCAAAAGGATGCTCGACACCGTAACCGACAAACCGGTGATAATGCGTGAATACCTCCATGCCATGGGTAACTCCTGCGGCAATCTCACCGAATACTGGGATCTCATATATTCATACCCCAACGCGTTGGGCGGTGCCATCTGGGACTTGGTGGACCAAGGCCTGAAAATAAAGCATCCCGATCTGCTTATTTCTGAAAAAGACTATGCCTACGGAGGTGACTTCGGCGACCAGCCCAACAGCGGTGCCTTCAATATCAACGGACTCATCGCACCTGACCGCATCCCGCATCCACATTACTACGAGGTGAAGCACGTATATCAGCCCATATATTTCCACATGGCTACAGATTCCACACATATCGTGCTTGACAACAAGGATTCCTTCACATCGCCCGACGAATACGAATATACATATCAGTTGCTGGCGGATGGCGACGTATATGAGCAGGGTAATTTACATCCTGCCGGCAACGCACTGCCGGTGCCGGACATAAATGCAAACCACAAGGAGACTTTCATCAATATATTTGCCAGATTAAAGCAGGATGCCCTTTGGGCACCGAAAGGATATGTGGTGGCCTACGACCAGTTCCTCCTGGAAAAGGCTCCCGACCGCGTGGCTCCCGCTATTCCAGGCATAAAGGAAACAGCTGCCACTCTCCCCGACACAATAGACATCTCAATCGGCGGCAACCGGGTGAAACTCAACGCCAACGCAGCCTTGGTACAATGGGTGTCCGACGGACGAGATATTCTTGCACAACCATTTGAGCCATATTTCTGGAAGCCCGCCAACAACAACGAAATGGCCAACGGATACAACCAGCGCCAGGCTCCGTGGCGTGATGAGCATAAAAAGATAAAAGTGATCAGCCGCAAAATGTGGCAGACCGATAACGTCGCCGTGGTGAAATATGCAATGCGGTCAGATCTCAAAGCCGACTTTGACGTGACATACCACATCACCCCCGATGAAATAACGGTGGAAATGCAATACATACCTATGCTTGACTGGATAGCGCAGATGCCGAAATTCGGATTCCATCTCGGCATTCCGGCATCCATGTCGGACATATCATGGTATGGCCGCGGAATCCACGAAAATTACATCGACCGCAAATCCGGGGCGCTTATAGGCAGATATGCTTTACCGCTGGGCGATTTCATCACACAATACATACAGCCACAGGACAATGCCAACCGCAGCGACGTCCGCTGGTGCTCACTGAAAGATGGCGATGGCACACTCACCGTGAAGTTCGCTGAGCCCGGCAACTTCAGAGCATGGCCATACACTGACCAGGCGCTGGAGGCCGCGAAACATCCCGCCGACCTGAAAGACTGCGGATATATCAACCTCAACCTTGACCAATATGTGCAGGGCGTGGGCGGAATAAACACATTCGGCGCGCAATGCCTTGAGAAATACAATGTCGAGAATCATCACCCCCTATCCACTCGCCTAACACTCAGATACACCCATGAATAGAACTTTAATCTCCCTCTGCGCGCTGCTGTCCTGCTTTTTTATGCGCGCGATTGAGCCGTATGGCCCGCAGCCATCTAAAGCCCAACTTGATTTGTTTGAGATGGAGCGCTACGCCTTCATACACTTCTCCATCAACACATTCACCGACCAGGAATGGGGCAACGGCGACGAGCCGGCAGCCCTCTTCAATCCATCCGATCTCGATTGCCGCCAATGGGCGAAAGTGTGTAAGGAGGCCGGATTGAAAGGCATCATCATCACAGCAAAGCATCATGCAGGATTCTGCCTGTAGCCTTCGGAATACACTGAATATTCAGTGAAGAACTCCCCCTGGAAAGACGGAAAAGGCGACGTACTGCGCGAATTGCGTCAGGCTTGCGACGAATACGGACTGAAAATGGGCATTTACCTGTCACCGTGGGACAGAAACAGAGCCGACTACGGACAGCCATCCTATGTAGAATATTTCAGAAACCAGCTTACCGAGCTGCTGACACAGTATGGAGACATATTCGAAGTGTGGTTCGACGGGGCAAACGGCGGCTGGGGATATTACGGCGGAGCCAATGAGGACCGTAGCATCGACCGCGCCACATATTACGGCTGGCCTGAGACTGTGGCCCTCGTGCGCCGCTTGCAGCCTAATTGCATAATCTGGAATGAAGTGGGCCCAGACATACGCTGGTGCGGCAACGAACAAGGATCAATCGGTGAGACAAACTGGAACCTTTACGACTATTCAGCGCATATCCCCGGACAGCCCGACAACACCACCTTGCGCTCCGGCGAACCGGGAGCGCCCGATTTCGTGGCCGGCGAGGTGAATGTGTCGATCCGCAACGGATGGTTTTACCACGAATTCGAAGACCTGAAAGTGAAGAATCTGTCCAAACTGATGGACATATACTATGCCTCGGTAGGCCGCGGAGCCACATGGCTGCTCAATTTCCCCATCGACCGCACCGGACGCATACATCCCGCCGACGCAAAAGCGGCGAAGCAGCTGAATGAATACTTGAAAAAAGCATTCTCAGACAATCTGGCCAGCCGCGCTACAGTGTCGGAATCAGACTCATCAGTCACACTCACCTTCGCCTCACCTGTAGAAATGAACGTAGTGCAGATCGAAGAGGATATATCCACCGGCCAACGCATAAAGGAATTCTCAGTCGAGGCCCATACGCATGGCCATTGGAGCGAGATTGCCAAAGGCACAACAATCGGCAACAAACGCATAATCAAATTTGACAACATCAAGGCTGATGCCGTGAGGCTGACCGTGCACTCGGATGCGAAGGAATATCCCATGCCCCATGTAAGCCTTTTCCGCGTAGCCCCGATCAAGGTCAAGCAGGAAAAGGAAGTTTACTTCCCCACCCGAGGCCGATGGAAAGTGATATCACCTGTCACCGACGACATAGCTCTGATGTTCGATGGCGACAAGACTACAAAGACCTATATCGGCGGATCTCTGCCACTTGACCTTGTGATCGACCTCGGATCACGGCAGAAATTCAAAGGATTCCGCTACTTGCCTGATCAAGGCGATTATTTTCTGCTTGGCATAATATCACACTACCAATTCAACATCTCCGACGACGGTGAGCACTGGACCACCGTAAGCGGCGGAGAGTTCTCAAACATCGCACACAATCCGCTCTGGCAGGTAGTCAGGTTTGGTAAACCCGTCAGCGCCCGCTACATCCGCTTCAGAGCCGTGCGCGACACACAGGGATGGAACAATTTCGGCTGCGCCGAATTCGACCTGCTGAAATAAGAGGTTGTTAAAAATGAATACCCCATTATAGACAATCACCCGGATCGCCGCCTGGCCATCCGGGTGATTTATCTTTAGCATACTGCGTCACATGGCGAAAGCGTTGAAACCGCCGTCGACCACGGCCACTGTGCCGGTGACGAAGCTGGCCGCATCGCTGATCAGATACTGGATGGTACCGCACAATTCCTCAGGGCGTCCGAAACGCTTGAAGGGGGTCTGACGTATCACATCCTCGCCGCGGGAGGTGAGCGAGCCGTCCTCATTGGTCAGAAGCGCACGGTTCTGGTTGGTGAGGAAGAATCCTGGCGCGATGGCATTGACACGTATTCCCGGGGTGAACTTGGTGGCCACCTCATTGGCCAGGAATGCGGTGAAATTGCTGATACCGGCCTTAGCGGCGGCATATCCGCACACGCGCGTCATCGGACGGAACGCGGCCATTGACGAGAAGTTGACGATCGCGCCTTTGCCGGCCTCCACCATCGGGCGCAGAAATACCTGCGTGGGTATCACCGTGCCGGTGAGATTCAGGTTTACGGCTTTCTGGAATTCATCCACCTTCAGGTCGAAGAAATTGCCTGTGGGAGCGATGGTGGCGCCAGGCATATTTCCTCCGGCGGCATTGAGCAACGCGTCCACGCGGCCGTAGCGGGCCAAGATGTCGGCGCAGTTCTGCTCCACCACAGCCGTGTCCATCACATTTGTCACCATGAAGCAGGCTTCTCCGCCTTTATCGGTGATTTTCTTCACTATGGCTTCGCCTTCTTCCTTGCGGCGACCCATTATCACTACCTTGGCGCCCTGCTCTGCCAGGTATTCGCCTATGCATGCACCAAGCACTCCTGTGCCACCGGTGATCACAACAACACGCCCGGTGATATCAAACAAGTTGGTCATTGTATTATTGTTTATTGAGTTCTCGATTGATTACGGCCATCACGCCGGCGATCTGTCCTAAAGCGAGCATGCGGCCATGGAATGAGTAGCCGGCATTGTAGCCCATCTTCTCATCGCCGAGCATCAGCGGGGCATGGTCCACACGCATAGGCAGATCCTTGGTGCCGAGGCCGCGCTCCCTGAGCGATGTCTCGAATGTGCGCACCAGATTCACCAGGTCGGTGCGGCCTGTGCCAAGATGCGGAGCCTCCTTGAAGTCGCCGTTGGACATCACCTCGCAGCGGCGCAGGTGCACGAAATGTGTGCGCGGCGCAAATTCGCGTGCCATGGCCTCCACATCGTTGTGTGCTCCGGCCGAGAGGCTTCCGGCGCAGAAAGTGAGGCCGTTGTGCACATCAGGCACTGCATCCAGAAACCAGCGGATATCGTCGGCGCACGTCACGATGCGGGGCAAGCCGAGAATCTGCATGGGGGGATCGTCGGGATGCACGCACATCTTTATGTCGTATTTGCGGCACACCGGCATTATGGCCTCCAGGAAATACTTCATATTGGCGCGCAGGGCATCCTTGTCAATGCCCTTGTAGAGCGCCAGCAATGAGCGGAATTTCTCAATGGGGGCGGCATCGTTTTCGGTGATGTTACCGTTGACAAATCCCTGTGTCTTCACTATGATGTTGTCTACCAGACGATGCTCGCCTTCTTTGGTCATGGTCTTGCGCAGTTCGGCCACACGTGCCAGCGTGTCAGCGTCCCAGTCGGCCTCGGCACCCTCGCGACCCACGATATAGATATCGAAGTAGGCGAATTCTGCCTTGTTGAAATACAGATTGGACGTACCGTCGCCGTTGGGGTAATCCAGATCGGTGCGTGCCCAGTCGAGCACGGGCATAAAGTTGTAGCACACAGTCTTAACCCCGCACTTGCCTAAGTTTTCAAGGCTGACTATATAGTTTTCAATGAGGTGCTCACGCTCGGGGCCGGCATATTTTATAGCCTCGCTCACGGGCAGACTTTCCACCACGCTCCAGCGCATGCCGTGCTCCTCTATCAGGCGGCACATCGCAGCGATCTCCTCCTCGGGCCAGATTTCGCCGTTGGGGATATGGTGCAGGGCGGTGACAATGCCCTCCACGCCGATCTGGCGCAGCATATCCAATGTGATCTTATCGTTGGGTCCGAACCAACGCCATGTATTCTCCATGTTTATCCTAATGTTGAATTTTTAATTTTGAATTTTTAATTGCTCACTTATTAAGGCTCCTTTTATGTCGTAATTTTTCGGAAGTGGTTTTTGTAATTGCCACAAGCAGTTTTTTCAATTCTACGGCATCACCGTTCAGGCTATCATATTGAATTTCGTCAATGATATCGGAGCGATAAAGCAATTCAAGCCAATATAACGTTTCCGCCGCTTCTTTCAATGCTATATACAGTTTATTTAAAAAATCTTTTTTGGTGATCGCACATTCACTTTCTGCTATATTTGCACCAATGCTCGTACCTGCTCTCAATATTTGATCTGCCAACGTATATTGCCTCTTATCCTGTAGAAACTTAGCGAATCTAATGATTCTTACTCCAAAGGATATACTTTTGTCCCTGACAATATTGTCGCACTTCATCGGAGATGAATCTGAATTCAAAATTCAAAATTTAAAATTTAAAATTTGAAGTATGTCTTGGCATTATTGTAGCAGATGTCGGCCACCATGCGCTCCACCACGGGGAGCTCGTAGCCGGGGATGATGTCGCGTTCGATATCGTCGGCCAGCATATGGCACAGCAGACGACGGAAATACTCATGGCGCGGATACGACAGGAACGAGCGCGAGTCGGTGAGCATTCCCACAAAACGGCTCAGCAGCCCTTGGCTGGAGAGCGCGTCGATCTGCGCGCGCATGCCCTGGAGCTGGTCGTTGAACCACCAGGCCGCGCCCATCTGTATCTTGCCCGGCATGGATCCGTCCTGGAAGTTGCCTATCATCGCAGCCACCCACACATTGTCGGCCGGATTCAGATTGTAGAGGATAGTCGGAGCCAGGGCATTGTCACTGTCCAGGGCATCCATCACACGGGCTATGACATGTGCGGCGCGGTAGTCGCCTATGGTATCAAAGCCAGTGTCGGGGCCGAGCTTTGCATACATGCGGGAATTGACATTGCGCATAGGTCCGAAATGGAACTGCTGCGCCCAGCCGGCGGCATGATTCATGCGCAATACCTCTATCAGTGTGCGGAACTTGTCGGGATGCGCATCCTCGGCAAAATCGTTCATGTCGCCGAAACCATGGTCGGCCACCACGCAGCCTTTCTTTGAGAAATAGTCGTGGCGCCGCTGCAGGGCCGGTATAAGTTCAGTCTCTCCCGACACCTCAAAAAGGTGCTCCAAATATTCCCTGTCGCCTGACAGAGCCTTGTCGGGGCGCCAAGCGGGCAGCACCTTCACGCCGAAGCCGGACTCGCGTATCTTGTCGTGCCACTCCAGCGAGTCCACCGGATCGTCGGTGGTGCACACAGCCTCCACATTATAGCGCCGCATAAGGCCGCGGGCAGTGTATCCGGACGTGCGGAGCAATTCATTGCAGCGGTCGTAGATACGGCGCGCCGAGGCCGGATTCAGAGGCTCGTCGATACCAAATGCGGTGCGCAGCTCCAGATGCGTCCAGTGATACAGCGGATTGCGCAGTGTATATGGCACCGTGGCCGCCCACGCTTGGAATTTCTCCCAATCGGAGGCATCGCCGGTGATGTATCGCTCATCTATGCCGTTGGCACGCATGGCGCGCCATTTGTAATGGTCGCCACCGAGCCACAGTTCGGTGATGGAGCGGAACTCCTTATCCTCGGCGATCTCCCGCGGCGAGAGATGGCAGTGATAGTCGATTATAGGGAGCTTTGCGGCGATGTCATGGTAGAGATGCCGCGCAATTTCATTCTGTAACAGGAAATTTTTCATAGTCTAACTTCTTTATATTTTGGTACAAACAGTTTCATCATCACCCAGCTGAAAAGGTATGCGAACGATGCCACACAGAACACGATCATGAAACCGGCATGCTCCCCCTCGAATCCGAGGAAGCGCGTGCCGTGGTCGGCCGTGTAAGTGAAGAGCAACCCTGCGCCATAGTTGGAAATACCACTGCCAAGGCCGCTGGCAAGGCCGGCAGCGCCAGTGACGGTGGCCACCACCGATTTGGGGAACATATCGCTCACCACATTATATACGTTGGCGCTCCAGCTCTGGTGGGCGGCACACATGATACCGATAATCACAATGGGTATCCATACCGTGATGCCGCCCAGCGGCATCACACCCAAGCCCAGCAGCGGGAAGAGCGAGAAGATGAACATGGCGCGCATGCGTCCGGCGTAAGGATCCACTTTGGTACGGTTGATGAAGAACGTAGGCAGATACGACCCGGCCAGCGACAGCATGGATATCAGGTAGATGAGGAACACGCCGAACATACCCACAAACGTGTCGGATGTGTATCCGTGCACTTCCGATATGAATGCGGGGGCCCAGAACAGCAGAAACCACCACACCGAGTCGGGCAGGAAGCGTCCGAAGATCACAGCCCACGTCTGCCGGTAGGTGAAAGCCTTGAAGATGGACATACGCGGGGCGGCCTGCTCAGGAGCGTCCTCCTGGGGCGTGTCGGGCGCGTCCTTGTCCTGATTGATGTACGCCAGCTCGGCGGCGTTGACATGCGGGTTATCCGAGGGCGACTTATATACGAACACCCAGCCGCCCATCCACAGGAAGCCGAGGGCGCCGATGATAAGGAATGCCATCTCCCATCCCCAGTAACGTGCGATCAGAGGTATGGAGAACGGAGCCACAAGCGCGCCCACCTGTGCGCCAGAATTGAACACACCGGTGGCGAAGCCTCGGTCTTTTTTCGGGAAATAATCAGCCACAGCCTTGATCGAGGCAGGGAAATTGCCCGCCTCGCCCATCGACAGCACGCACCGCGCCCCCAGAAACAGCCATACGCTCACAGTGGTGATCATCAGCGTGATGTCAGAGGCTTGCTGAAGCTGCATCAGATGCTCGCGGGCACCGGTAAACGACAGCACCCACTCACCGGACACTATGCCATTGGTGAGGATGCCGCAGAAGGCGTGAAGGCATGCGCCCGCGCTCCATACTCCTATGGCCCAGAGATAGCCGCGCTTTGTGCCGAGAAAGTCGATGAGCTTGCCCGCGAAGAGCATGCTCACGGCATACACCAGCGAGAAGCATCCGGTGATCAGGCCATAGTCGGCGTTGCTCCATCCGAATTCGGGAGCGATGAAATCCTTCCAGGTGAGCGATAGCACCTGACGGTCGAGATAGTTTACCACCAGGGCGATGAAAAGCATAGAGCATATCACCCAGCGGTAGTTGGTTTTTTTATTCATTGGTATAGATTTTATTAGGTATAAGTGGCCGCTAAGCCTTATTTATGAGCCAGGAACTGGCTCTTCACTGTATCCACCACATTGATTATGTAGTCGCCGGTCTTCTCCAGGTCGCCCACCAGATCCATATAATAGATGCCTGCCTGATACTGGTAGTGGCCTTCGTTGATATTAGGCACATTGGCGGTGCGGAGCTGGTTGCGCAGATTGTTGATCTCGCGCTCCTTGTTGTAGGATGCTATGATGTCGCGCTCGTTCACCTTCTCCACATCCATGAGCATGGCCACCATCATGTCCATGGCCTGCTGCACGTATTTGTAGAGGGTATCCACGTTGTCGTAGATCTCCTTGTTGAACTCCACGTTGCTCTGTATCTTGCGCAGTATTATCTTGCTCACGCCGTAGCAGCAGTCGGCTATGCTCTCCACCTCGCCTATGATGTTGAGCATGGCGGCCACGCGCAGTTTGCCCTGGTCAGAGAGGCGTCCCTGGGCGCAGCGGTTGAGGAAGTTGGCGATCTCCAGCTCCATACGGTCGGAGATATCCTCGTATTTCTCTATGCGCGAAAGCAGAGAGTTGAATTCCTCGCTGTTCTCGCGCGTGTGCACCAGTTGCTTCGACATTCCTATCATGCGGCCCACTCTCTCGGCATATACTGCCATCTCTTTCTCAGCCTGGGCTATATTCAGCTCGGATGCGCTGAGCAGACCGGAGGATATGTACTGCAGGGTGAATTCTTCCTCGGCATTGCTGTGCTTATTCGGCACCAGTCGATCCACAATTTTCACATATAGATTCGTAAACCATATCATCACCACTACATTCACTATATTGAATGTGGTGTGGAATATCGAAAGGCCGAACGACACGCTCATCTGCATGGCGGCTATTCGCCTGATCACATCATGCCCTGCCGGTAGTGAATTATCGAACAAATGGTTATATATCTCAGGATTGGTCCGTTCGAGGGAATTGACAAAATTGTACAACGCATCAGGATCGCCCTGGCCTATGGCCTCGGTGAGCCATGCGTTGAACTGCGCGAACGGAAAAAACAATGCCAGACACCACATGGTGCCCAGCACATTGAACAGCAGATGCCCCATGGCGGTGCGCTTGGCTGCTACATTTGCGCTCATCGAGGCCAGGAGCGGTGTGATGGTGGTGCCTATATTGCTGCCGAGCACCACAGCACAGGCCAGGTCGTAGGTGATCCACCCCTTGGAGCACATTATCAGCACAATTGCGAATGTAGCCGCCGACGATTGTATCACCATAGTCACAATCATTCCTACCAGCAGGAACACCACCACAGAGCCGAAGCCCATGGAGGCGTAGCTGCGCAGCACCGCGAACATCTCCGGATTGCTCTGCAGATCAGGCACATAGGCACTGATCATCTCCAGACCCATGAACAGGAACGAGAAGCCTATCAGGAATTCACCTATGCTTTTGGTCTTGCTTTTCTTTGAGAAAAGCGCCGGCACCGACAGGCCGATCAGAGGCAGCACAAAGAGCGAGATGTTCACCTTAAAGCCAAAAAGAGCGATAATCCAGGCTGTGAATGTGGTACCCACATTGGCGCCCATGATTACCGCCATCGACTGTGCCAGGGTCATCAGACCGGCGTTGACAAACGACACCACCATCACAGTCGATGCCGACGAACTCTGTATCAGAGCCGTGATGCCGATTCCGGTCACAAGTCCCGAGAATCTGTTGCGTGTCATTGCCGAGAGTATGTTGCGCAGACGGTCGCCCGCCGCTTTCTGCAGGCCCTCGCTCATTACCTTCATGCCATAGAGGAACAGTCCAACCGCTCCGATCAGGCACAGAAAATCCAGTATACTGTAGTTCATGTTCTTTTAGCCACAATTTCTGTGTACAAAGATAAGACAAATAAGCGGGATTTCACGTCTGCCACTCAAAAAAAATTCTCTGGTCGCACTCTGGTCGCACCCTCATCATCCCTCTCGCATCCCGAATCCCGCATGACACCCCGCAGGGGTGACTGTCCCGGCGCGCATCGGGATGGCTCAACGACACAGCGTTAAGAAACCCGCAGCCCGTGTCTACCGGCACCCCGCAGGGGTGACTTCTTCGGTAACCCCGGTGAGCGTAGCGCTACCCGGGGTATGCGAGGAGGTCGCCCAATCAGGTATCGGAGCGCCGCGCAGCAGAGCGTTCTCCCAGCCTCACCCCGCAACATAAAAAACAACGGATGGAACGGATTTTACGGATTATTATTATTATTTTATCTGTAGATATCAGTCTTATCCGTTTCATCCGTTGTTTTCCTTCTTTATATCAGGCACGAAAACCACCCCGCAGGGGTGACTCCTTCGGTAACCCCGGTGAGCGCAGCGCTACCCGGGGTATGCGAGGAGGTCGCCCAATCAGGTATCGGAGCGCCGCGCAGCAGAGCGTTCTCCCAGCCTCACCCCGCAACATAAAAAACAACGGATGGAACGGATTTTACGGATTATTATTATTATTTTATCTGTAGATATCAGTCTTATCCGTTTCATCCGTTGTTTTCCTTCTTTATATCAGGCACGAAAACCACCCCGCAGGGGTGACTCCTTCGGTAACCCCGGGTGGAGCGGATGCGACACCCGGGGAGCAACCGCCACTATACATCCGCACTGCGGAGCTGTGCCTCATCACCAAAAGAACGGATAGCACTGATACATACGGATAAAAATTAAAAATCATCCGTTGTCTGCCACAGTTCTGCATAAAAAAATGGGGCGGATTCTCGCGAATGCGCCCCACAAGCAAGTAATGTTGATATTTGCTATCTATTACTCTCTGTTATCGTTGATCAGTTGTGTATCAGCGGAAGATCTGCACGGGTGTGCCTGAGATGCGGCGTGCGCCCATCGAAGCGTGCCCGGCGGCCACGCGCAGGGCGGCAGGGCGCTGCACATGGTTGCGGCGTATGGCACGGGCAGCAGCCTTTGCGGCATCAGCCGAGCCGGGGAGAGTGATCACGGAATCATATGCTCCGTCGCCATAGCCGAAGTCAGTGGCTGATATTCCGTACAGGGGGACTACAATGTCAATCACACCGTTGGCGAAAGTGGAGTTGAAGCCTTTCGCAGTGATCTGGTCACGTGCTATGCCCTTCAATACCTCAAAATACCAGCCCGCATTGCCGATATAGATCTCGCCGTCGGCATCAGCATAGCCGGAGTACTGGGCTTCGATGCTCACGAATGCGGGGTCGGTGGCATCAATCACAATCTTGGCTCCATTCTTATCATCGTTGTATTGGGCTATGGGACAGCCTTCCACATTATATGGGTTCACCAGGCGGTACACACCCTCGGTGTCGAGGCTCTTCTCCACGGGCACCTTATAGGGCATTGTTGCGGGATCGATAGGCTGCTCCTCGCTGCCGAAGAGCGGCAGGATCCAGCCGTCGACGAATGTGGCTTCGCCCATTGCCTCCCAGTTGCCCTCGGAAGCACCTGCGGCAGCTATCTTGAAAGATACGCTGGATGCGCCCACCTGCTCCTCGCCGTCATAGGCCACGATGGCGGCAGTGAACCAGCCCGAGCCTTCGATGGCGAAATTGGCGCTCTGTCCTTCACCGGGCTTGAATTCCTTGGTCTCTACGGTGCCATTGACCACTGCCTCGATGGCCGCGGCCTCCACCATGCCGGGAAGGATACCTACTTTTGCCGAGGTGACGTCAGAGCCAACACTGATGCTGAGCACAGCCTCGGCTGAGCCGGATTCGGGCATGAACAGACCCTTGTAGCCCACGGTAGCGGTATAATCTTTCAGCACCACGCCAGGCATATATACCTTGAACGAGCCACTGGGGTTGGTAGTATACAGCTTATTGCCCAACACGAATAATAAGCTGCCTCTGCCCGGGAAAGAGATGATGCCCTCATCCTTGTTGTACACACCATTGAGCGATGGATCCGCTTCATCGCCATTCATCTTCATGAAATCATTGTAGCCGATTGCACGGATAGCTCCGTCGCCCCAGTCGATATTGAGCCCAGTGAGAGGGAATGAGACATCAGCGGGGTCGGAGGCATCAAGATAAATGTAGGATGTGGCATCCGCGTCCACCTCATCCCCCTCGGTATAGTAAGGATAATTGTCGGTGGTGTATGGGTTAATGATACGGAAATAGCCGGGGACAAGGTCGTTCTCCTGAATCTCTACCGGGAAAGTGATCTCAGCCATGCCGTACATCGGAGCCACGATGGCATCCACCATCTGACCCATGCCGAGGCTGGTCCAGGGCGAGGGCACCTGTACAGTGAACGTGTAAGTAGCCTTGCCATACTGAGATGCTTCTGCATCGGGCAGCGAGATGGTGATTTTCTGCTCGTTGTCGTATCCCAGAGCCTCGAAATCGTAGGTCACGGGGATCACAGTGGATGTGGAGCCGGCGTCGAACGACACACTGGCCGGAATGGTGAAGAAAGCCGCGTCGGCCTCGCTTGTGAGTGAATAGGTGGCGGCTTCCGAGCCGTCGGTGCGGCTGATGGCCACGTCGAATGTGGATGCGTCGGCTTTCAGACGGATGCTTGAGGGGTTGGCCTTGGGGAAGAACGCGCCGGGCGACTGAGGCCCCTCCACATAGTCGTTGTCGTCGCTGCAGGAGCTGACTGCACACGCCAGAGCCAAAGTCATCAATGTATATTTGAAGAATTTCATATTATGATATTTTTTTGGTAACCTGTCCGCCGCGGAGGCGGACAGATGTCATGATTGATTAAGCATTACCTTTGTCACCACCATCTTCTTCGTTTCCTGTGATGGGCTTAGGACGGGACGCAGACTTATTATTCTGTTCCGAAGTAATCTGTCTGTTAGAGGTGATCTCGGAAAGCGGGATGCAATAGAGCAGGGCATCATTTCCGGGCTCAAGACGATAGGTGAAATCAACGGGGAAAAGACCGCCTACACGATCCATGCCCTTATTGAGGCGCATCATGTCGTAATAGGCCATGCCCTCGCCCCAGAACTCGACGCGACGCTGACGCCAGCATTCGTCTTGGAATTCTTCGGCGGATGCGGCAGCGCAACTGTATGAGGGGTCGCGGTAAGCCTTCACGAAATCCTCAAGAATCTGCTTGCCTGTGCCTACGCCCGAGCTCATGCCAGTAGCCTCGGCCAGTGTCAGGTACATTTCTTCTACACGCATAAGAGGGACGTCAGATGCATTGGTGCTCTGGCCCAACACATTCTGGTAGGGGGCATATTTCACCTGGGTATAGGGCATGATGGTGGACGTTTTGTCTTGACCCTCGTATACTACGGCGTTTTCATCCACATAATTGGCCAGATATTCGGTCTGTGCCGCGGTGAGATTCACGCTCTGATAATTCTCGTCGATCCACCAACCCTTGCGCACGTCGGTGGCGGGGATGCTCTGATACAGATTGTAGTTGATCCAACGCCATCCGCCATACTGGCAGTAGCCGTAGTTGAACGACCCCATATGCGAAGGGAAGTTCAGAATGCCGGTCTGCACGGCACCGTCAGTCTCGGCCATAGCGATACCCCACATCCAGGATGCATCGTTGATATTATTAAAAGCGGGCTGGGAAACTTCGGCCATGGAATAGGGCCGGCCGGCAAAATTGTTGATGGCAGTCTGTGCATCGTCAGCAGCTTCCTTATATTTGTGCATGGCCAGGTAGGCGCGTGCACGTATACCGTAGGCGGTGGCTACAGTGACCATACGCTTGGGCTTGGATTCAATGACGGAAGACGGATTTATGCCGCTATCCTCCAGCAATCTGATTGCTTCGTTGATGTCTGAGAGAATCTGTGTGTACACATCCTCCACAGAAGCGCGGGGAGCGCCTTCAGCCGCCACTGTGGCTTGGTTTTCATCGGTGATGATGGGCACACAGGGTGCAGCGGGATTCACAACGTAGTTGAACTGGTACACCTGCGCCAAAGCCCAGTAGTCGAAAGCACGCACAGCGAGTGCCTGGCCGCGGAAGAACATCAGCTTGGCATCTTCTGTGTCGGCGGGAATGGTGGACAGCACATTGTTGGCCGTATATATCTGGCTGTATATAGTCTTCCAGAATAGCTGTGTGCCGTCGCCGGTATCGTTGCAGTCGACGTATGCCTCCATTCTGAAAAACCAGTTGTAACCCGAATATTTTCCTACAAAGTCCTGGCTTTTGGAATCAAGCGCCATCATAACGCCGGGATATCCGATATCGAAGTCACCGAATTCACGGTCAGGATTATTGTTGACGAAAGCCGAGAAGCAGCCGGTGACACCAGCAAGTGCCATTTCAGGATCCGCCTCAAGGACATCCTGCTTTTGATCAGGAGTGACTTTATCACCCAGATATTCCGTGTCAAGGTCGGCGCATGATGCCACCGAAAGACCGGCGAGGGCTATGGCCAAATATTTATTTAGAGTTTTCATTATCGTCTTTTGATTAAGCAGTTAGATACTATCAGAATTCCACGTGTATGCCACCTGTGATCGAACGCATAGGAGCGTAGGTGCGGTTGTCGGAGTAGGTGAAGCCCTGGCGGGGGTCAAGACCCTTACGCTTCGACCACAGGGCCACGTTTTCGGCGGCACCATAGATGCGGATCACACCGACACCGAATTTACGGGTGAGGTTGTTGGGAATCGTATAACCGAAGGTGATATTGTTAAGCGACAGATAGTTGCTTGAGATCAGGAAGCGGTCGCTGAGGGCATTGGCATAATTGTCCTCGGCCGATGTGTAGAGCGCGGGGATGTTGGATGTCTTGTTCTCGGGGGTCCAGGCATTCAGCACATCCTTGTGCCATGCGGCGCCGAGGCTTGTGCCGGGATGCATGTCGTACAGGTAGCCGTAATCAATCAGGCGTCCGCCGAACTGGTAGGAGAATGCCAACGAAAGGTCAAATCCGTAAGCCTTAACACTGGTGCCGAAACCGCCGTAGCCCTTGGGCATGATATCGCCGGTGTGCCAGCGGTTGGTGTCGCGGGCATCAATATATTTGGTAGTCTTGTATTCTTCCTGGCCGACCACTTTATCTCCGTCCATTACATCACGTTTGGCCCAGTAGAGAGCGGTACCGTTCTCAGGATCCACACCTGCATATTTCACTAAGGCAAACTGATACATGGATTCGCCTTCCTTGCGGAACTGTGATGTGGAGAGCCACCAGTAGCCGTCATCATCAATCAACGAGGGGTCGAGCTTGAGGATCTTGTTCTTGGGCAATGTTAGGTTGGCGAATACGTCCCAGATCACATTCTTGGTATCGAACACACGGTAGTTGAGGTCGATTTCGAAGCCGCTGTTACGCATGGAGCCGACATTCATAGGCATCGAGGAGTAGCCTAACGACGGGGGCACAGGGATATTGAAGAGCATGTCGGAGGTCTGGCGCTGGAAGTATTCGAGTGTACCGGTGAGCTTGCCGTTCCAGAAGGCGAAATCAAAGCCGGTGTTTAAATTGTTGGATTTCTCCCAGGTGATGTCGCGGTTGCCTTTGTAATAGAGATTGCCATCGGAGAATACGCTGTTTGCGCCTTCCACCCTGTACTGGTCGGCGTAAGCAATGCCATTCACGCCGATGCCGTCGTTACCGTTCTGGCCGAAGGAGATTTTGAATTTGAGCAGGTCGATCCAAGTGTAGTCGCGGAGGAATTTCTCCTTGTTGATATCCCAGCCGCCGGATACGCTCCAGAATGTGCCCCAGCGGTGCTCGGGAGCGAAGCGTGAGGAACCGTCGCGGCGCATGGATGCCATGAAGTAATATTTGCCGTCGTAGTTGTATTTCAGTCGGCCGATCCAGCCTAAGTGCACGAGATTCATCTGTGCGCCACCGCCATATAGGTTGTTGATGGTGTTGCTCACCACAAACGAGTTCGGGTTGTAGAGATATTCGCCCTGAGCCAGCACATATTCATACTGGTAATCCTGGGATTCGTAGCCCACCATGATGTCGGCGTTGTGCTTCTCGGCGAACGTGCGGCTGTAGCTGGCCAGGATCTGACCCTGTAGCGAGCGGGTGCGCTCAGCCACCTGGATGGCCTGTCCACCGAGCGATGCGAACTGGCCGTAGAGTCCGTTGAGCACCTGGTGGGTGCGGGTGTTGTCCACGAGGTAGCTTACCGTACCCGTAACATTCAAGCCTTCGATGGGATTCACGGTAGCGTACCATTTGCCCTCGAACACATCGGACAGGTAGTTTTCCTTATCATATGTGAGGCCACCGCGGGGGTTACCCATGGGGGTGCGGCTTGAAAGCATAGTGCCGTTGCCGTAGTCGGCACCGTCGCCGTAGTCAAACACGGGATTGTTGTATGTCTCGTTCCACATGATGGAGCCGTCAGGATTGCGCACGTACATTGGGTACATCGGACCGAGCATGTTCACGAAATAGAATGTGTTGGCCGACGATGTGGCAGAGCCTTCTTCATCATCTGTCTGGTTGCGCGGATAGGCGCTGTCGGTGTAGGCATAGCTGAGATTTGTTCCTATCTTGAGCCAGTCGTATGCCTGATAGTCGACGGCGGCGCGGGTGGAGAGGCGGTTGAAGTGGGAGTTGTACACGATACCCTCGTCCTCGAGGTACGAGCCGGACACATAATAATTAATGCGGTCGTTGCCGCCGGTGATGTTCAGGCTGTATTCCTGGCGCAGTCCGTGGCGGATCGACTCTTTCTCCCAGTCATCGGCCAGGAAGTAGTAGCGGCCGTTGCTGTAGCCGGGAGTGGCGTTGGGGTTGAATTTGCCATTCCGTCCGAAAGGCTCCTGGCCTTCGGGGATGGTCCAGGTCTGGTAGCCGAGCGCCTGCCAGATATTGGAATTGGCGCGGTCATGCGCAGCCTCGGGAGTCAGGCCGGTGAAGTTCACACCTGTGTTGTAGAGTGCCTGATAGGCAGTCTCCAGATACTGGCGCTGGTCGGTGATCACGTCGTAATTGGGCACGGCGCGGTAGCTGGAGCCCCAGCGCATGTCGGCCGTGACCTTGGCTTTGCCGATTTTGCCACGTTTGGTGGTGACGAGGATCACACCGTTGGCGCCGCGGGCACCATAGAGGGCGGTCGAGGCGGCATCCTTGAGCACGGTAAGGCTCTCGATATCGGTGGTGGCGATAGTGGCAATGTCGCCGTCGAAGGGCATGCCGTCCACCACGTAGAGGGGATCTTTGCTTGCATTGATTGAGCCCACGCCGCGGATCATGACCTTGGCCGACGTGCCGGGCTGGCCGTTGTTGCTGAATGTCTGCACACCGGCCATCTTACCGGAGAGGGCGTTGGTGACGTTGGCCACGAGAGCATCCTCAAGCTGGTCGGCCTTGACCACACTGGCCGAACCTGTGTATTCGGCTTTCTTCACAGTGCCGTAGGCCACTACCATGACTTCGTCAAGTACGTTTTCCTTGTCAGTGAGTTGCACTTTGATGTTGCCGCCACCGGCAGGCACTCTTACTTCCTTGGTTATCATACCCACATAGGATACGGTGAGTTCTTTCACTGATGCGGGCACGGAAATGGAGAACCGCCCGTCAATGTCTGTGATGACACCGGCTCGTTCACCGGCAGGCGTGACTGACGCGCCCACCAGAGGCTCGCCGTCGCCTTCGTAGACCACAGTACCGCTCACAGTGACATTCTGCGCCAATGCGCCAATGCCAACAGCGATCACTGCTACGAGTAATAGAAACAGCTTTTTCATACCTTAAAAATTTATAACTAATAAAAACTTGTAAATTCAAGCCGATGTGGGAAGCAAGCCTCCTGTTACTGATTGAAAGTATCAGCAACAAAATCATGACAAATTTTTATGTCGTTGATTTTTCGGATAGCGGCTATCATGACTTGGTCACTATATTAAATATTGTAAATTTTACCTTGGAGTAATTATTGTACCTGCGCAAATTTAATACTATTTCCTTTAATTTATATTCTATTTTTAAAAAATTTCTTCATTTTTGTTATAATTTCCAACAGTATTATTTATCACAGCAACTTATATTACTATATATCTGACATTTACACATCAATTAAATAATATTCACATTTTATACAAAAAACTTCATTCTGTAACAAAAATGCAACATTCGTGCGCTCGAATTATAGATAACCCCTTTGCCTAAACTTCACAGTCTCCGCCACCCGCTCCCTTTCATTAATACACACATACATACTTTATGTATTTTTAACCACCGATGCTTTCATGACCCCTGGTAGGGACGCGATATATCGCGTCCGCACCAAAGAGTGCTTCATATTACGGCAACCGTGAGGCGGACGCGAAATTTCGCGTCCCTACAACCATTGATACCACATGCCCCATTCCCTCCGTGTCTCCGTGGTGGACATATGGAATGCGCATCAACCAAGCACGGCGCGCAGGATATCCAGGGAGGTGATGGATGTGAGCGGTGCCAGATGGATATTGTAATACTCCATCATCAGATCCAGTATCTGATTGCGTTGCAGACGGTTGAGGCGCAACAGATGATAATTCCTGCGGTGGAGACGCGAGAGCATATGCACCACCCGCGCCGCATCAGGGTCGAGCACGCGTGTGTGTCCCAGCGGCAGCGTGGAGGTGAAGCGCCCCTGCCGCATGTCGAAATACGCACCGGGGGCATAGCTGCCCGCATCCGGTTCTATGCCAAGGAAGTGTCCTATATTATATATGAAGGCCATGGGAAAATTGGCCAGACGCCCTCGCGACGCCCCGGCCAGGATAGCCGTCCAGTCGAACAGAAAATCGGACATGTGCCCGTCTGGAGCCGAATCGCGGAGCACTGTGTAGAGGAATTCGGCTATGAAAATGGCCACCGCACCCTTCACTGGATCCCCCGACACAGCAACAGACAGACCCATCGGGCGGACATCGCGCAGACGCACTATGTCCGTACCCGCGCTTCCCACTGCCACGGCCTCGAATGTGCCCAGCGGCATCATGATGGCCCGGCGGCGCTGCGCCTCCCTGCCCGACCCCGACGGCACCACGGCGCTGACGCGCCCGCGCTCGCGGGTCCAGAGTGTGACGATGGACGACGAGTCACTGTACTTCACCGTGCGCAGGCTTATGCAATGCAGAGTCTCAAGCATGACAGAACAGGGCGGCGGCTCCGGCGGCGGCATCCTCCTGGCCCAACTTCCGGAGCATGGCATCGTAGGCAGCGAGCATGGCATCGCGGCGGCCGCCCTGCCTCAGCAGGGGGGTAAGCTCGTCGGCCACAAGCTCAGGCGTGCAGTAGTGAAGGAGCATCTCCGGAATGATGGTCTCCCCGGCTATGAGGTTAGGCAGCGACACATGCACCACCTTGAGCAACCGTTTCATTATATTATATGAGAGTTTAGAGCCATTGGCGCGGTAAAGCACCACCTGTGGCACACGGGCGATGGCCGTCTCTAATGTGGCCGTGCCACTAGTCACAAGCGCCGCATGGGCGTGAGCCAGCAGCGCATATGTCTGGCCGAACACCACAGGCAGATCTGTGAATTCCTTATAATACCCCGGATCAATACCGGGAGCACCGGCCACCACCCCGCGGTACTGCGGGAAACGGTCGAGCGCAGCCACCATGATGCGTAAATTGTTCTTTATCTCCGAGCGGCGGCTCCCCGGCAGCAGAGCCACTATCGGGCGGTCGCGCAGACGGTTTTTCTCCAGGAATTCCGCTCTCGACGGGGCAGCGGCGATCCGCTCCCTCACCTCGGCCACCGACGGATTGCCCACATACGTCACATCATAGCCCCGCCGGGCGAAGAAATCCACCTCGAAAGGGAATATGCATGCCATGCGGCTCACATACTTGCGTATCTTCTTCACCCGCCACTCCTTCCAGGCCCACACCTTGGGCGAGATATACCAGCACACCTCCAGCCCGTGCTTATGGGCGTGTCCGGCTATCTTCAGGTTAAAGCCGGGATAGTCAATCAGTATCAGGCGGTCGGGGCGGTATGCCACCACAGCCTCCTTGGCTATGCGCATATTGCGGAAAATCTTGCGCAGATGGCGGAGCACCTCGCTGAAGCCCATGTAGGCCATCTCGCGGTAGTGAATCAGCGGTATGCACCCGGCGGCGGCAGCCATCAGGTCGCCCCCAAGAAATTGGAACTCGGCATCGGGGTCGGTGCGGCGTATCGCCTCAATCAGGGCGCTGCCGTGCAGGTCGCCCGAGGCCTCGCCTGCTATAAGGAAATATCTCATCGTCGTTGGCGGAAAAAGGTTTGCATAAGTTCGCGGCACTCATCGGAGCGCACGCCGGTGGTGACAATACATTTGGGATGGAAAGGGCTGCGGGCGGTGCAGGAGGTATACCCGCGCTTGGGGTCGGGTGTGCCTATCACCACCCGCTGCACCTGCGCCCAGGCTATGGCTCCTGCGCACATCAGGCACGGTTCCACTGTGACATACAGAGTGCACTCCGGCAGATACTTGCCCCCGAGGGTGGCCGCGGCGGCAGTGATGGCCTGAATCTCGGCATGTGCGGTGACATCAGAGAGACGCTCGGTGAGGTTACGGCCACGGCCAATGATGCGGCCTGCGCACACCACCACCGCTCCCACAGGCACCTCGCCCTCGGCAGCCGCCCGCCGAGCCTCCTCCAACGCCGCGCCCATATACCTGTGATCCTCCTCACTGCTCATAATCTCAATAACAACGGATTCAACATAACTACAACGAATTAAACATAGATAAAAACAACGGATTAAACGGATTAAACAGATTATTATTTGTTCTGCAACAGATGTTTGTTGAAAATCACTTCTTTTCTCAACGATTCTTCACCGAAATTCAGAAGAATACCGATTTCAGAATTTGAGATACGCAAATAGTTTACTACCTGGGCAGTATGCGCTCCAGTGAGTTTCTCTACCGCCTTACACTCTACAATGATATCACCATAACATACAAAATCAGCATAATAATCATGTTTGAGCCGAACACCCATATAATTAACTATCAGATGCTTTTCGCGCTCATATGAGATGCCACGCCTTGCAAATTCTATTTCAAGAGCATCCTGATATACATACTCTGTAAAGCCACATCCCATAACAGAATGAACTGTAAATGCTGCCCCTATAATCTCATACCGCTCTTTCTCTCGCAATAGCATGGCCAATTATTTTATTGAAAATCCGTTTAATCCGTTAAATCCGTTGTTTATAAAAATCGCATTATTTGGCGAGGTCGAGGGTGAGGCCCTCGTTGGCAACGGTGACATCCGGGAATTCCTCACGGGCCTGCTCGAGCAACGGTGCTTCGGATAGATATGATTTGGAGAAGTGGCCGATCACCAGACTGCGCGCCCCGGCCATGCGGGCTATTCGCCCGGCCTGCCGCGCGGTGGAGTGGCCACGCGCGGGTGCCTTGTCAGCCTTGTCATCGCCGTAGGTAGCCTCGTGATACACCGTGTCCACACCCTCTATGTCGGCGGCCACCGCCGGATCGAAGCGTGTGTCGGAACAGTAGGCGTACGACAGCGACGGACCCGGGTCGGTGGTGAGGCGGCTGTTGGCCACCACCTCTCCGTCGGGCTTCACATAGTCGGCTCCGCGCTTTATGGCGGCACGCATGCTCACCGGCACGTTAAGAAATTCGATCATGTCCTTGCGCAGCGGCCGTGCCTTGGGCTTCTCGCGGAACAGGAATCCCACTGCCGGAGCCGTGTGGTAGAGCGGAAATGTCGACACCGTCAGGGCATCGTCCTCATAGATTACCTCGCGCCCCATTCCGATGGGGTGAAACACGATATTGAACGTGGACGCATGAAGCACCACCGCCAGAATCTGCTGCATCAGGCGTATACCCTCCTCAAACATGTATATATGTATCTCGCCCGAGGTCTCGTGGAGCGAGAGCGTGGAGAGCAGGCCGGGGAGCCCGAGCAGATGGTCGCCGTGGAGATGGGATATGAATATGTGGCGCAGATGCGAGAAGCGCATCTTCATGCGCCGCATCTGCAGCTGGGCGCCCTCGCCGCAGTCGATCATGAACAGGGTGTCGCGGAAATCCACAATCTGGCACGCCGGCTGATGCCGGAGCGACGGTGTGGCCGATCCGCAGCCTAATATGTTGACAGAAAATTTAGCCATGCTACAAAATTAGGCAAAAGCGTACAAAAAATGAATTTTTTCTGCAAAAAACATGCTCTCCGGCGAACGGTAGATTCAACTGGCAAGTGCAAAATTAGCGATTTGTTTGAAAAACTCGTGTT